>MDSW01168446.1_pt1 | contig 23428 bp, 27 predicted proteins | sample 811171 | NCBI WGS metagenome assembly MDSW01 (sample SAMN05326641, study PRJNA326480) | marine metagenome | isolation source: seawater | place: Atlantic Ocean: North West | collected 2012 | reverse complement strand
TTGTTTTTCAATTTCTTGCATAAGCTCAACTTTTAAGTCTGCACGTGATGCGATAGCTATAATTTCAAAAAATGTATTAAAGCAGCTGTAGCTAGAAAATTCATTTTTGGCATATACTTGAGCTTCCATTTTTTTAAAAATTTCTTCAATTCGGAGAAATTTTCTAATTCTTTCATTTAAAGGAAATTCGTACTGAATCATTTTTCTATGCCATTTAGTTTTAGTTTTAAATTTTTATGATATCTAACAATATTATTTTTAAGTATATCTATAGTTAAATCATTATTAATTATTTTATCAGCTTTTTTTATTTTCTTATCACGAGATAATTGGGATTGAATAATAAGCTCAATTATCTTTTTATCTAACTGATCACGAGAAATTACTCTTTTAATTTGAATTTTTTCATTACAGTCGATAAGGAGAGTTTCATCAATTAACTTTAAATAATTTTTTGTTTCATAAAGCAACGGTATTACTATTACAATGTATTCTTCAAACACATATTTTTTTATTTGTTTTTTACATTCATCATAAATTATTGGGTGCAATATAGATTCAACTTCTTTTTTAGTTTTGTTCGAGTTAAATAAATCTTTTTGTAAATCTTTTCTTAATAACTCTTTATTCTTATCAAAATATTTCTCTCCAAATTTTTTTTTAATACCTAAATAACCTTGTTGTTTTTTTTCGGTTATTTTATGAGCTATATCATCAAGATCGATTAATGGCACTGCAAGTTCAGTGAATACTTTCGCAGCTTCGCTTTTTCCAGAGCCAATACCACCTGTTAAACCAACAATGTACATTTTTATACCTTGAAATTTTTTTTTTTAATATTATATTAATTTATAAGTTTATATGATAAGTTGAACATAATTATGAAAGAAAAAAAACAAGAAAGCCATTCTCTCGATTTATCCTCGGATTTTCTCTCTTTAAATGACCCTGTAATTTGTAAAGTTGAAGTAGATTTAGCTGGGTGGTTAACAGATCTATCTGGACGAAAAAACTGGGAAGTATGGTCAGAATCTGAAAACGAAAATTATGTAATATTTTTCTTAAAACAAGCAAACCAAGATGCTGAGGTAACTCTGTATAATAGTGGATATGCAAGAGTAGACATAAATGGAGAGGCAGTTTTTCAGGGCGATATTATTGGAAAAAATGCAAGTTCTGCACGTTTAAGCTATTATGACCTTGAAAGTGGAGAGAAAATTCTTTTAAATTAGTTTTGCCTGTAAACACAGTAATTTGCTAACTCTAGAATCATTTTTTTAAAATTATTTTCTGGCATATTGCCTAGAATTAGTTTTATATCTTTTAATTGTTCCTCAGATTTTTTCTGAACTTTTAAAATTGACTGAGTGCTTTCAATAATTTCAATAACATCTGGCAGCTTTCTTAAATCACCAATTTTAATTGCATCTTTGATGAGCTTACATTGTATTTTGGTAGAGTTTTTCATCGCATAGATTAATGGCAAGGTAACTTTACCTTCATTTAAATCATCACCTAAGTTTTTACCAATCTGGCTTGCATCCCCAGAATAATCGAGAATATCATCAATTAATTGAAAGATAATTCCAAATTTAAGACCTAATTTTGAATAAGCAGATATTATCTCAGAGTTATTTTCATTTAGGATTCCTGCGAGAGTGCCACACGCTTCAAAAAGTTTTGCAGTCTTGAATTGTATGACCTCAAAATATTGTTTTTCGTTAATATTAGAATTATGACTATTTAATAATTGAAGAACTTCTCCTTCTGAAATTGAATTTGTTGTATCAGCTAATACTCTCATTACTTTCATATTATCGATATCAACCATCATTTGGAATGATCGAGAATAAATAAAGTCGCCTACCAAAACACTTGCAGCATTTCCAAATAGAGCATTTGCAGTTTTTATATTTCTTCTCTTTAACGACTGATCTACAACGTCATCGTGTAATAAAGTTGCAGTATGTATAAATTCGATAATTGCAGCAATTTCGTGATTTACTTTTTTAATCTCTCCATTCATGCCAGAGAGCAATAAATGAAGTATTGGCCTTATTCTTTTGCCGCCACTGTTGATAATATGGCTTGATATTTGATTAATAATGGGAATATCTGAGCCGAGCGATTTTTTAATTACATTATTAACTGATTCAAGATGGGGCTGAATAGGGGAAATGATATTTTCTAAAGGCAACGGATTTTATCTATCAATGTTTAATTTAACGAAATTTTATCACAATAATTAATAATATTTACTTCAAATATCTTGCTAATAGATGCTATTTTAAGGTTAAATAATTGATAGTTTTTTATTTTGTGAGTATAATCGCTGGTCTGATTAGTATATAAAATTTAATAGGGTGGCTAGAATGTACGCTGTAATAAAAACTGGTGGAAAGCAATTTAAAGTGACTGAAGGCGAGACTTTAAAAGTAGAGAAGTTATCAACAGATGTCGGAAAAGCTTTAGTTTTAAATTCAGTTTTAACGTTTGTTGATGGTGACAAAGTAACTATCGGAAAGCCAATGATTAAAGGTGCAAGTATAGATGCAACTGTTATTTCCCATGGAAAAGGTGATAAGGTAAAAATTTTTAAAATGAATCGTCGAAAAGGATACAGAAAGTCTCAAGGACATAGACAGAGTTTTACCGAGATTAAAATTAATAAAATTACAGTTAAATAGATTATAGAGGTTATTAAACTATGGCACATAAAAAAGCAGGTGGTAGTTCCAGAAATGGTAGAGATTCAAATTCTAAAAGATTAGGCGTTAAAGCTTTTGGAAATGAATTTGTTAAAGCTGGAAGCATTATCATTCGACAAAGAGGTACAAAAATGCATCCAGGGGAAAATGTTGGTATGGGTAAAGACCATACTTTATTTGCTAAAACAGATGGTAGAGTAAACTTTACAACGAAGGGCGCTTTAAAAAGAAAATTAGTTAATATACTGCCTGTTTGAGAAAATTTTGTATATCTAAAGCCCTATCATTTGATAGGGCTTTTTTGTTTGGAAAATAAAAAATGAAATTCATTGATGAAGCAACAATTAATATTTATGCAGGAGATGGTGGAAATGGAATTGCTTCTTTTCGGAGAGAAAAGTATGAACCAATGGGGGGACCAAATGGCGGAGACGGGGGAAATGGAGGCTCCATTTATATTGAATCTGATGAGAATATTAATACATTAATTGATTTTAGATTTGTGAAAAATTACCGGGCTAAAAAGGGTGAAAATGGAAAAAGTTCTGAACGTTATGGAGCAGCTGGGGAAGACTTAATAATTAAAGTTCCAGCTGGGACGGTTATAACTAAAAAACAAACAGGAAAAATAATTGCAGATTTAAAATTACACGGAGAGAAAATTATATTAGCAAAAGGTGGTAAAGGTGGTTTGGGAAATGTACATTTTAAATCAAGCGTTAACCGAACACCAAGACAATTTACTCAGGGCGAACCAGGGGAAGAATTTGAGATCTATTTAGAGTTAAAAGTTTTGGCTGATGTTGGTTTATTGGGTATGCCTAATGCAGGAAAATCGTCATTAATTAGATTTTTATCTGCAGCTAAACCCAAGGTAGCTAATTATCCATTTACAACGTTGCAACCAAATTTAGGAGTAGTTAAAATTGATATTCAACGAAGTTTTGTTATGGCAGACATACCAGGTTTAATTGAAGGAGCTGCAGATGGACATGGCCTTGGACATCAATTTCTTAGACACCTTTCAAGAACTAAATTATTGCTTCATATTTTAGATATTGCACCATATGATGAATCTATAGATCCAGCTTTAGAAGCAAAAGCAATTATTAAAGAACTTAACAAGTATAGTGAGGAAATGATTAAAAAGGAAAGGTGGTTAGTTCTTAATAAAATAGATCTAACAAATAATATTGATATTATTAAAAAAAATATCATAAAAAAATTAAATTGGACTGGTAAGATATTTTGTATATCGGCTATTAATGGAAAAGGCTGTAAAGAATTAAAATATGAGATTATGCAACACATTGAGTTACAAAAAAATAATTATGAAAAAATATAATTTCTCTAAAGCAAAAAAAATAGTTATTAAGGTTGGTTCCAGCATTGTTACTAATAATGAGGTTGGTTTAAATGAAGAATGTTTATCAAAATTAATTAAACAAATTTCAGAATTAAACTCAAAAAATAAACAAGTTATTTTAGTGTCAAGTGGGGCAGTGGCAGCAGGCTTAAAAAAATTAGGAATAAAAATTAGACCTAAAATCTTAAGTGAGTTGCAATCTGCAGCTGCAGTTGGCCAGATGGATTTAGTTCAGATTTATGAAAGACTTTTCTCTGAAAATAACTTAATTTCTGCTCAAGTTTTACTTACACATGATGATTTAAGTAACAGAAAAAGGTATTTAAATGCCAGGTCAACAATTTTTAATTTAATAAAAAATAAAGTTATACCAGTCATTAATGAAAATGATACTGTGGCTTCAGAAGAAATACGATTTGGGGATAATGATACACTTGCTGCTATGGTAGCTAATTTAATTGAAGCAGATTTATTAGTATTATTAACCGATCAAGAAGGATTATTTTCTTCGGATCCAAGAGAAAATAATAATGCAGAATTAATCCAAAATGGGTTTGTTGATGATAAGAGATTAGATAAAATTGCCCTAGGAACTAAATCAGAGACAGGTACAGGCGGAATGGCTACAAAAATTTTAGCTGCCAGAAGGGCTGCTTTGAGCGGCACGCATACAGTAATCGCATCTGGAAGAAAAAACAATATTCTCCATGAGCTCAACCAAGATAAAGAAATCGGTACATTTTTGTATAGTAGAGAAGTTAAATTAGATGCAAGAAAAAAATGGCTTGCTGATAATTTAAAATCAAAAGGAAAAATTTTTATAGATATTGGAGCGGAAAAAGCTTTAATTCATAAAGGTAAGAGCCTATTAGTTGCCGGAGTTACAAAAGTTGTTGGTACTTTTGACCGTGGAGAAGTGATTCAGTGTGTCAATGAATCAGGTCAGGAAGTTTTAAAAGGACTTGTTAATTACAGCTCTGAGGAAGTAAAAAAAATAATTGGAGCTTCAAGTGATAAAATTGAATCAATTTTAGGTTATGTTAATGAATCAAGTTTAATTCATAGAAATAATATGATAATTTTATCAACGCTAAGGACAAAGAATGACTAAAAATAAACCTTTAGTAGCAATAATTATGGGCTCAGATAGTGACTGGCCTATTATGAAAAATGTGGCAGAGGTACTTGATGATTTTAATATTAGTTATGAGGCTCAGGTTGTTTCAGCTCATAGAACACCAGATTTGATGTTCAAATTTGCAGAGAATGCTGAAAAAAATGGATTTCAAATTATCATTGCAGGAGCAGGTGGGGCTGCTCATCTTCCAGGAATGGTTGCTTCAAAAACAACCTTACCAGTTCTGGGTGTTCCAGTTCCATCTAAACATCTTGAGGGCCATGATTCATTATTATCAATTGTTCAAATGCCTAAAGGTATACCAGTCGCAACCTTTGCTATTGGAGAATCTGGTTCATATAATGCTGGGCTATTTGCTGTTTCACTGATTTCATTAAATAATAAAAAAATTAATCAAAAGCTTCAAGACTTTAGAAAAAAACAAGTAACAAAGGTCTTAAACATGAAAATAAATGAAAAATAAATTAAATGAAGTAATTCAACCTCCAGAGTGTTTGGGGATGCTTGGTGGCGGTCAATTAGGCCGTTTTTTTACTATCTCAGCACAAAAAATGGGATATTCGGTTATGGTCTTGGATCCAGATAAAAAAAGTCCTGCTGGAAAAATTGCTGATAAACATATATGTAAGGCATACAATGATTTAGCAGCACTAGATGAGTTAAAATCTGCTTGTAAAGTAGTTACTACTGAATTTGAAAATATTCCATCTGAAACATTGAAGTATCTTGAAAAAGATATTGTTGTTCGTCCAGGTTCTAAACCAGTTTCGATTGTTCAAAATCGAATTATAGAGAAAAATTTTCTCAGGGATTGTGGATGCCCAGTTGGAAAATTTATAGTTATTGATACTCTTGAATCAATAAAAAATATTAATGAGCAAAATAGTATTTTTCCTGCAATTCTTAAAACAGCTCAATTTGGCTATGATGGTAAAGGCCAAATTCATGTAAATAACAAGATTGAATTAGAAGCAGCATTTAAAGATTTTAATAATGCACCATGTATTCTCGAAGAAAAATTAGATTTAGATCTAGAGGTATCATTAGTTTTATCAAGATCAAGCAAAGGAAATTTTGAAATACACACACCTATAGAAAATCAACATGTGTCTGGAATACTTGATTTATCTATTATTCCTGCTCGAATACATTCTAATATTAAAGAAGAAGCAATAAAGCTTGCCAAAAAAATATCCAATGAATTAAATTATGTTGGAGTTATGGCAGTAGAGTTTTTTATAAGTAAGGACATTCTTTATGTAAATGAAATTGCACCTAGGCCCCATAACTCTGGTCATTTTTCTATCGATACTTGTACAAACAATCAGTTTGATCAACAAGTGTTAGTCTTGGCAGGAAGAGAATTGGAAAAATCAGTAATAAAATTTCCGATAGCAGTTATGTTAAATTTATTAGGAGACTTGTGGTTTAGGGGTAATAAACAAAAGGAACCAAAATTTGAATTAATAGCAGGAGAAGGAGTAAGTCTCCATCTTTATGGTAAAGAAGAGCCACGTATTGGAAGAAAAATGGGGCACGTAACCATATTAGGTTTGAGAAATCAATCTCAAATAGACATTATTGAAAAAGCAGAAGTAATAAGAAAAACACTGTGGGAAAATTAAAAAAAGCCTCTAATCAAAAGAAGCTTTGTAAAATTACATTGATTTTATTGCACTATTGAGTCTTGATTTGTGTCGCGCTGCTTTATTTTTATGAATAATTTTTTTATCAGCGATTCTGTCAATAATTGGTAAGTTCTCATCAAACATTTTTTTTGCGACTTTTTTATCACCAGAAAGAATTGCGTTACTGATTTTTTTGATAGCTGTTCTAAGTGTTGATTTAAGACTTGCATTATGAAGACGTTTAGAATCGTTTTGTCTTGCACGTTTTTTTGCTTGAGCCGTATTGGCCATAAAAATCCTTATATACTATTTAAAAGAAGTCGTATTTTATCTACTTTCGCTTACAGATACAAGTATTTGAATGTAATTACTTTAGTAAGTTTAGTTTTGTTTTGCATGATAAAATTAACTTAAATAATTTAAAGCTTATTGATGAATTTATTAAAAACACTTGCCAGCGTTGGTGGAATGACAACTATATCTAGAATATTAGGGTTTATTCGGGATAGTATTATCGCAAGAGTTTTTGGAGTGGGTATTGCAACTGATGCATTTTTTGTAGCTTTTAAAATTCCAAATTTACTAAGAAGAATATCTGCTGAAGGAGCTTTTACACAAGCTTTTGTACCAATCTTAGCTGAATATAAAACAAAAAAAACTAAATTAGAAACTAATCTTTTAATTAGCAAAGTTGCTTCCTTACTGGGAATTTTTTTAGTTCTAATTACTGCTTTAGGTGTTTTTGGAGCACCTTGGTTGATTTATGTGAGTGCCCCTGGATTTGTTTCTGACCCTCAAAAATTTAATCTTACAGTAGATTTACTTCAAATCACATTTCCGTACATATTTTTTATATCTTTAGTATCCATGGCAGGAGGGATATTAAACACATACGGAAAATTTGTGGTTCCTGCATTTACACCTGTTTGGCTAAATATTTCCTTTATTATTGCAGCATTATGTTTTTCAGATTTTTTTGAACAACCTATTAAGGTTTTAGCTTGGGCAGTATTTTTTGGCGGAGTTTTACAATTATTTTTTCAAATACCCTTTTTAAAGCAAATTGGATGCATACCAAGATTTAATTTAGATATAAAAGATAAAGGAGTTTGGAGGATCTTAAAATTAATGGGACCGGCAGTTATAGGAGTATCTATAATGCAGATTTCATTATTAATTAATACGATTTTTGCATCTTTTCTTTCCTCAGGAAGCGTTTCATGGCTATATTATGCAGATCGCCTTATGGAATTTCCAGCCGGTGTGCTCGGCGTTGCCTTGAGCACTATTTTACTTCCTAATTTATCAAAAAGTTTCTCTAAGAAAAAAACTGGAGATTACTCTGAGCTTATTAATTGGGGATTAAGATTTGGAATATTATTAGCAGTGCCAGCTGCAATAGCATTAGCAATTTTAGCTATTCCACTGATATCCACTCTATTTTATTATGGTGCTTTTACAAAAACCGATATTTTAATGACACAATATGCTTTGGTTGCATATAGTATTGGTTTGGTTGGCTTAATCTTAATCAAAATTTTAGCTCCGGCCTTTTATGCACAGCAAAATGTAAAGACCCCAGTAAAAATTGCACTATTTACTTTGTTTTGTACTCAATTTATGAATTTAATATTTATTGGCTATCTCAAACATACTGGATTGGCGCTAGCTATAGGTTTAGGAGCATGTATCAATGCAGGATTACTTTTTTACAATCTTAAAAAAGGAAAAGTTTTCAAATTAAACTCGGGATGGCTTATGTTCTTAGCGAAAATAATTATTTCAGCTTTTATCATGGCTTTAGGGTTGCTTTATTTTAAAGGTAGTATTGATTTGTGGATGAATTATTCAGCTTTATCACGCTTTTCACATTTGATTGCGTTAATATTATTTGGGACAGCAATATATTTTCTTACTCTAAAAGTATTTAGATTAGATGTAACTGAATTTTTTAAGAAAACTATTCAATAAATGAGAATATATAGACATATCCCTGAATTAAATTTTCATTCACCCTGTGTTTTAACTATTGGTAATTATGATGGTATCCATTTAGGTCATCAAAAATTAATTAATGAATTAATAATTAAGTCTAAAAAGTATCAAATAGATTCTGCAATCATGATTTTTGAACCACATCCTAGAGAATTTTTTACTCCAAATAATGCTCCTTATAGAGTTACTAGCCTTCGTGAAAAGATTGAATTTTTTAAATTAAAAAAAATTAATCGTATTTATGTTATTAAATTCAACGAAAAATTTGCTAATATGCCAGGCTTAGATTTTATAGAAAAATTAAAAAAACAAATATTTGTAAAAGTTCTTTTAACAGGAGAAGATTTTAGATTTGGAAAAAATAGAGAATTCGGATTAAAAGATTTGCTTGAAAGTGATATGGAAGTTTCTATTGTTAAGGATGTGGAAAAAAATAATAAAAGGGTTTCCAGCTCTGAATTAAGAAAAGCCTTATCGGAAGGAAATTTAATTTTAGCTAAAGATTTACTTGGAAGACATTATAGTATTTCAGGAAAAGTAATTTATGGGGAACAAAGGGGAAGATTAATAGGTTTTCCAACGGCAAATATTCATATGTTCCATAATCGTCCTCCTATAAAAGGTGTCTTTGCTGTAAAATTGAATGAAAAATTTGGTGTGGCTAATTTAGGTACAAGACCAACAATAAAAGGTATTTCTAAACTGCAGCTAGAGGTACATATTCTTAATTTTTCTAAAGACATATATGGCCATCATGTGCATATAACTTTTTTAAAAAAAATAAGGGATGAAATAAAATTTGAATCAATAGAAGCACTCAAGATGCAGATAAAAAAAGATATTATTAGCGCTGAGAACTTTCTAAAAAATTATGACTGAAGAAAATAAATATAAATTAAATCTCCCAGATACTGATTTTCCAATGCGAGGTAACTTGTCACAAAGAGAACCAGATTGGGTAAAAGAGTGGGTAGAAAAAGATTTCTATAATCAGGTTCGGGTTGCAAGAAAAGGTAAACCTAAATATGTTTTGCACGATGGCCCTCCATATGCAAACGGAGATATTCATATTGGTCATGCAGTTAATAAAATTTTAAAAGACTTTATTGTTAAATCAAAAACTATTTCTGGTTTTGATGCGCCTTATACCCCAGGCTGGGATTGTCATGGCCTGCCAATTGAATTAGTTGTTGAAAAAGAGCATGGTAAGAATATAGATCCAAATAAATTTAGAAGTTTATGTAGAGAATATGCACTAAAGCAAGTCGAAAAACAAAAAAGCGATTTTAAGAGATTGGGCGTACTAGGAGATTGGAATAATCCTTATCTCACAATAGATTTTAAAACAGAAGCTAATATAGTTAGATCACTTGCAAAAATATATGAAAAAGGTTTTTTATATCAAGGAAGTAAGCCAGTACATTGGTGCACTGATTGCTCATCTGCACTTGCAGAAGCAGAAGTTGAATACGAGGACAAGTCTTCAATAGCAATCGATGTAAAATTTAATTGCATAGATTCTAATGATCTTAAATCTATATTTAAAATCGAAGAGATTAATTCTGCATCAGCAATTATATGGACAACTACTCCCTGGACTTTGCCAGCAAATGAAGCAATTTCAGTTAATCCAAATTTTGAGTATGGTTTATATAAAAACAAAAATGATTTTTTTATACTTGCTGATGAATTAGCTAATTCAAGATTAAATCTTTACAAATTATCAGCTAAGAAAGTGGCAAGTTGCAAAGGAATTCAACTTGAAGGAGTATTGTTTTCTCATCCATTCTTAAATAAAAAAATACCAATAATATGTGGTGACCATGTTACAACCGAGACAGGAACTGGGTTAGTCCATACAGCCCCAGCACATGGATTAGACGACTATATTGTTGGTTCTAAATATAATTTACCAGTCGAGAATCCTGTTGATTCTAGAGGTAAATTTAATAAGGATGTTCCATTTTTTTCTGGAATGAGTGTTTGGGATTCAAATACTAAAATTATTGACCTTCTAAAAAGTAAGAATATGTTAGTTTGCGAAGAAAAATTTATTCATAGCTACCCGCACTGTTGGCGACATAGGACACCAATTATTTTTAGAGCAACAACACAATGGTTCATAGGAATGGATAATAATTTGCTTAGAGGTTTAGCAAATAAAGCTGTAAAAAGTACTAAATTTTATCCAGAATGGGGGCAAAATCGACTTGAATCTATGATAAAAAATAGGCCAGATTGGTGTATTTCAAGACAAAGAAATTGGGGGGTACCAATACCAATTTTTATTCATAAGGAAACATATTTACCACATCCTAACACGCTTGATTATATAGAGATTGTTGCTAAAAGGATTGAGAAGGAAGGTATTGATGCATGGTTTAATCTTAAACCTGATTCAATTCTAGGCGAGGATGCTAATAATTATATAAAAATTAAAGACACACTTGATGTTTGGTTTGATTCTGGAACAACACATCAATCCGTTTTGAAAGAAAAAAAAGAATTAACTTTTCCAGCAGATCTTTACTTAGAGGGTTCAGATCAACACAGGGGGTGGTTTCAATCGAGCCTTCTTACAAGCTGTGCTATTAATAAAGAGGCACCTTTTAAGTCTTTATTAACTCATGGATTTGTTGTTGATGGTGAAGGTTATAAGATGAGTAAATCAAAAGGAAATGTTATTGCACCACAAAAAATAATAGATCAGTTTGGGGCAGATATTTTAAGATTGTGGGTTGCTACTACAGATTATTCTGGTGAACTGAATATTTCAAATGAAATTATAAAAAGAGTATCAGATAGCTATAGAAGAATAAGAAATACTTTAAGATTTTTATCAGCAAACTTGGAAGATTTTGATTCAAAAAAAATGTTAATTGATCCAAAAGAAATGCTATCAATTGATAAGTATGGCTTGTATATAATTTCGAATCTGCAAAAAGGTATCTTAAAAGACTATGAATCTTTTGATTTTCATTTAGCTATGCAAAAATTCTTATCATTTTGTTCGGAAGATTTGGGTGGCTTTTATCTTGATGTATTGAAAGATAGGCTTTATACAACTCAAGAAAATTCTAAAGCTAGACGATCAGCTCAAACTGCATTATTTCATATTACACAGTCACTTATAAGAATTATGGCTCCAATTTTAAGTTTTACTGCTGAAGAATTATGGCGCGTAGTTAATAAAGGAAATAAAAAAACGATTTTTGTTGAAAATTGGTATGAGTTACCAAATCATGAACTTTCTAAAAAGGAGTTATTAGGATGGAGAAATACACTTGAGGTACGAAATTTAGTTAATAAAAAAATAGAAGCGTTACGAGAAAAAAATATAGTCGGATCGTCACTACAAGCTGAAGTAAAAATTTCTGCGCCATTGGAAATACACGAAAGCCTTGATTCTTTCGAAGATGAACTTAAATTTATTTTAATAACATCAGAAGTTTCGCTTAGCAGCTCCAAAAAAGATTTAAAAATTGAAGTAAAAGCTAGTAAAAATAAAAAGTGTGACCGATGTTGGCATTATGTACCCAGTGTTGGAATGAATTCTGAACATCCTTCAATTTGTCAAAGATGTATTAGTAATCTTTTTGAAGAAGGTGAAGAAAGAAACCATGCTTAAATATTTTTTAATATCTGGTTTTATTTTTTTATTAGATCAGTTTTCAAAAGCTTTAATCATGAAGAATGTCCCAGACACAAGCTTTATTTTAATTAATTCTTTTTTTAAATTAGTAAATTTTAAGAACGAAGGAGCCGCTTTTAGTATTTTGAGTAATGCCGGTGGTTGGCAGAGATATTTTTTATCTTTAGTTGCATTGATCGCATCAGTTATTATAATTTTCTTAATAAAAAAACATAAAGAAGAATTTTTAACTGCATTAGGATTATCTCTAATTCTGGGAGGGGCCCTAGGTAATCTTTATGATCGAGTTTTTCTGGGTTACGTAATTGATTTTTTATACTTTCATATTCATGATTACTATTGGCCTGCCTTTAATTTTGCTGATACTGCTATATGTTTTGGGGCAGGAATATTAATTTATACTCAATTTGTTAAAAAATAAATAACCTTTAAAAAAACTTTCAAAATTTATTGAAAGTAAGGCGCATAATATGAATCAATATTTTGGTGAATTAGTTAAACAAACTAATGGAAGAAAGTTATATGACATAACAAATGAAATTGTTGACTGGGTAAATCAACAGCCAGTAAGTAATGGGTTATTAACACTTAATATTCAACATACATCTGCAAGTTTGTTAGTTAATGAAAATTATGATTATGATGTTCAAATTGATTTAGATAAATTTTTTTCAAAAATAGTAATTGATGGGGATGATATATTTAGCCATACTGCTGAGGGTGATGATGATATGCCTGCCCATATAAGAACTGCACTAACACAAACCAATCTTTCTATACCAATTAAAAATAATCAAATTATTTTAGGTCAGTGGCAAGGAATATTTATTTTTGAACATAGATTAAATGATTTTAAAAGAAAAGTTCACATGCATTTATTGGGTGAATAAATTATTTAATTTTTGTCCACTTTAGAGGATTAAAAGGCTTACTATTTTTTCTCAGTTGGTAATAGAGTCCGTTAGTAGAATTTCCACCACTATTGCCAACGATTGCAATCGTTGAGCCACCTTTAATAATTTCACCTTTCTGTTTAATTAAAGATTGATTATTACCATATAAGCTCATATATCCCTTCCCATGGTCAATAATAATCAAATTACCATACCCATCTAGCCAATCTGCAAAAACAATTTTACCAGTAGCTATAGAATAAACTTCATTACCTTCTTTAGATTTAATAAAAAGTCCTTTCCATCGAGTGCCAGTATCTTTTCTTTTAGAATTATATTTTTGGATGATTTTACCTTTTACAGGAAGTTTTAATTTTCCTTTTAACTTTTTAAAATTTATACCAGCGAATTTAACATCAGGAACTATCTTTTTATCAGGCTTAATTTTTTGCTCAACAATTTTTTTCTTCGATTCAGCCTCTATTTTTTTTATTAATTCAGAAACAATAGCATTTAATTTTTTTTCATTCTTTATTAGTTTTTCCTTCTTTTTTTTCTGTGAGTTAAGTTTTTTATTTATTTTTTTTATTACTTTAGTTTTTTCTTTTTTTTGTTTTTGGAGTTTTTTAGCATTTTTTTCTTTTTCTTTTTTAAGTGAAGCTACTTTCCTTAAGGCTTTTTTTGTAGAGGTTTTTGTTTTATTAATTTCTTTATAAGCCTTTTTTATAGATTCAATATTGTCATTTTGATGTTGGCTATAATATCCAATATAATATGATTCCCTAGATATTTGACTTGGACTCAATCCATCTAAATACATTTGTAAATATCCAGGATTTCCTTTTGTATATGCTTGATAAAGTCGTGAGGAAAGCGAATTTTTTTTAACTTTAATTTCTTTTTTTAACTTTATTAATTGACCATTTAATTTTTTTATCTTTTTTTTATTACTTTTAAATTTTTTGTTTATTTTGTAAAGTTCTTTTTTAGTCTTACTTATTTTTCGTTCTTCTTTCTTTAGCTCATTTGATAAACTATTTTTGGTTGCTGTATTTTTTTTTATATTTTTATCAAGTTGATTTATTTCTTTTTGTAATTTAAGTAAGGTTTCCTCTTTCTTTGAAACCTGATCATCTGCATAGACCAATGACGAAAAAATAATTACATTTAGGCAAAAAATGATTTTAATTAGTTTTTTAAGTCTGTAATTATTCATTAAAAGTTATTAAATTTATTCCTGTCATTTCCTTTGGTGCTTTTTCACCCATAATGTGAAGTATGGTTGGTGCGATATCTGAAAGACTTCCATTACTCTTTATTGCGCATTTTTTACCCATATATAGAAAAGGTACTAGATTTGTGGTGTGTTGAGTATGTAATTGGTTGTTTTTTTTATCCATCATTAATTCAACATTTCCATGGTCAGCTGTTATTAACATTTGACCTTGAGTATCTTTTATTGATTGAGTGATTTTTCCTATACATTGATCTAAGGCTTCTACAGCTTTAATAGCTGCATTTAAATTTCCTGTATGACCAACCATATCTCCATTTGCAAAATTGCATATTACTAAGTCATACTTTTGTGAAATTATTGCTTCGCATAATTTGTCCGTTACTTCAAATGCACTCATTTCAGGCTTTAAATCATACGTTTCTACTTTTGGCGATGGTATTAAAATTCTATCTTCACCTGGATATATGCTTTCATCACCTCCATTAAAAAAGAAAGTCACATGCGGGTATTTTTCGGTTTCTGATATTCTTAGTTGTGTTTTACCAATATTAGAAACAAATTCACCTAATGAATTATTTATTTGAATTGGTTTAAAAATTGCATGCGCTTTTTTTTGGTTTTTATCATATTCTGTAAGTGTGAAGTAGTTTAAATCTTTTGGGTAAGATTTTCTTTCAAAATTATGAAAAGTATCATTTAAAATTGCATCAGTTATTTGTCTTGCCCGATCAGACCTAAAATTCATAAATATAATGGTGTCATTGTCATTAATGCCCTCAAACTTATATTTTGTTTTAATCAAAGTTGGCGTTATAAATTCATCTGTTTCATTTCTTTTATAAGCATCTTTTATTGCATTTTGCGCCGATTCTGCATAATACTTAGAATTCCCATGAACCAATAGGTTAAAAGCATCTTTAGTTCTTTCCCATCTATTATCTCTATCCATTGCAAAAAAACGACCGCACAATGATACCAATTCGCCAGTATCATTTTTTTTACAAAATTTCTCTATAATAGAAATATATTTTTCAGCACTTTTTGGAGGAGTATCTCTTCCATCTAAAAATGCGTGAATAAAAACTTTCTTTAAATTATTTTGTTTAGCAAGAAGGATTATTGCATTGAAATGATCTATATGACTATGAACTCCACCATCAGATAAAAGACCAAAAATATGAAGCGTTTTATTATTATTTTTAGTAGATTGAAAGTTTTCATTAAGTATTGGATTTGAATATAACTCTTTACTTTTAATGCTTAAATTTATTCGTTCTATATCTTGATGAATAACCCGTCCTGCACCAATATTTAAATGACCCACTTCAGAATTACCCATTTGACCTGAAGGAAGACCAACATAAGATTCCGACGCATTAATTAAAGTATTTGGGTATTCTTTGTTCAAAGAATCCCAATTAGGTGTTTTGGCTTTAGCAATAGCATTATATTCTTCGTCATTACTATGACCAAAACCGTCTAAAATAAGAAGCACTGTTGGATTTTTTTGCATTAATTTATAAAATTTATTTTCTTATGTCTTAAGGTTCAATTATAATGCCACTTTTCTATTTAGCTATGCTAAATCATAATTGTTTATTTTAATAGGATATTTTTTTGGATCTATCAATTAACGACTACTTGTTAGTTTTTATAATTATAACCTCAGGTTTATTACTTTTGTTTCCTCAAGCATTATCAGGAGGATTAAAAATGATAAATATTAAAGATGCTATTTTACTTATGAATCGTGAATCTTGTGTAATTCTTGACGTTAGAAGTGAGGAAAAATATAAACTTGGCCACATACCTAATGCAATTAACATTCCTTTCAGCAAGTTTCCTGATTCTATAGACGACCTTAAAAAATATTCTAAAAAAACAATTTTAGTTTATTGTGGGTCAGGAAATAGTTCTGGAAAAGCAATGAGACTTATAAGTCAAAAGGGGTTTCCATCAACAATGAGTATTGAAGGCGGATTTTCAGAGTGGGTTAAATTACAACTTCCAGTTTCACAAACAAATGTATGAAAAAAATATTAATGTATACAAGCTCTTACTGTCCTTATTGCGCAAATGCTGAAAGATTATTATCTGCAAAGGGTATAAACACAATTGAAAAAATACCTGTAGATCAAGACCCTAAGGAGCTAGAAAAGATGATAAAAAAAACTGGTAAAAGAACAGTTCCTCAGATATTTATTGGTGAATTACATATTGGTGGTTTTGATGAATTAAGGGCATCTGATTTATCTGGAGAATTAGATAAAATATTGGCGTAAAAAAAATTTAAGATTAATAGTTCATTCTTGTCGTTTAAACAGCTAGAATAGCGTTTTAATTCAAAAAACTTATAAACATTTAATGATTAGGAAAAATAATATGGCAGCAGATAAAAAAAATAAAACTTCGGGTAAAAACAATAAAGCAGGAACAAAAATTGGTGATGACCAACAGCCAGGTTTTGCTTTAGAAAAATTATATTTAAAAGATGTTTCAGTAGAAGTTCCAAATTCACCTGAGATTTTTACTATTAGAGAACAACCAAAGATTGGTATTGAATTAAATAATGAAACCAAACCTCTAGCAGATGGTTACTATGAAGTATCACTGCAATTGACTGTCACATCTGAAATTAATAATCAGAATGCGTTTGTAGTTGATCTGGTTCAAGCAGGTATATTTGTAGTTAAGAATATCCCTGAGGATGGATTAGAGGCTGTTCTATCAATTACTTGCCCTAATATTTTATTTCCTTATGCAAGAGAAGCGATTTCAAATCTAACTGTTAAAGCAGGATTTAATCCCGTTCAATTACAGCCGATAAATTTCGAAGCCTTATATATGCAAGAAAAACAAAAACAAGATTCTAAAAAATCATAAGATGCTTCCTAATTTTTTTAGGTTTTTTATTCGTATAGTTTTTTTTCTAACTTTTTTTTGTTTTAATGTATCAGCTGAATTTCTTTCTGTTAAAACGAAAAATTCAATTTTATTTGAAGGCCCTTCATCATCAACTAAAAAAAAGTTTATTGTGACAGAAGGCTATCCACTCAAGGTTTTAGTAAGCTTAAAGGATTGGAAGAAGGTTGAAGATCATCTCGGAAAAATTAGCTGGGTTAGAACAAAAGATCTTAATCGAGAAAGAACTGTTATGACTTTGAAATCCGAAGTAACTATTTATAATAAACCGAGTATTAATCAGTCTAAATTGGCATATGTTGACGAATTTGTGGTTCTTAATCTTGTTTCACCAATTGTGACAGATGGTTGGATAAAAGTTAAATCTACAACAGTCGGCTTAGAAGGATTTATAAAAGTCGAGGAAGTTTGGGGAATATAACTTGAAAACCAGTGTTCTTGGAGCTGGAGCCTGGGGAACGGCCTTGGCTATTCATTTAGGAAAATTATATCCAACAAAGCTTTGGGCCAGGAATTCAGGGCATGCTTCTGGTATGAAAAAAGCCCAATCAAATCCACTTTACCTGGGAGATTTTAAATTTCCGCCATTACTTGAAATTGAGGATAGTTTTGAAAAATCAGTATCTGAAGTGGACTTAATAGTGTGTGCAGTTCCTACTTCTGGCTTCAGAGATATTCTAAAATTAATAGGCGATATTAATCAATCAACTACAGTTATATGGGCGAATAAAGGTTTAGAGCCAGAGTCTGCTAAATTACCTCATGAAATTGCTTTAGAGGAATTAGGAGACCCAAAAAAAACTAAACGACATTGGGGAGTTATTTCTGGCCCAAGCTTTGCAGCAGAGTTAGTAAGGTCTCTTCCAACAGCATTAACTTTAGCAGCAACAAGTAAGGAGGTTGCTTTGTTAGCTGCAGAGATTTTTCATCACAATAATATGCGAGTTTACACAAGTTCGGATGTTATTGGTGTTTCAGTTGGTGGAGCTTTAAAAAATGTTATTGCTATTGCCGCAGGAATTTCTGATGGAATGGGTTTTGGAAATAATGCTCGAGCAGCATTAATAACAAGAGGTTTAGCTGAAATATCTAGATTCGGAGGACATTTAGGGGCAAATCAGGAAACTTTTAGTGGTTTAGCTGGATCTGGAGACTTAGTTTTAACTTGTACTGGGGAATATTCAAGAAATCGTGAAGTTGGTATTCAGCTTGCAAAAGGAAAGTCTTTAAGTACGATTTTAAAAAATTTAGGCCATGTTGCTGAGGGAGTATATACAGCTACTGAAGTAATGAGAAGAATTGAAAATGTCAAAATAGAAATGCCCATTACTTACGAGGTTAATAACGTTATTCAAAATGATAAGTCCCCTAAAAATGCAGTTTTAGATTTATTGGGGCGCTCAATAAAGCCAGAAAATTAGATACCTTTTTTAAATTTAGTTTGACGCCATGCTTCATACAAAACAATTGCAACAGTATTTGATAAATTCAAACTTCTGTTATTTTTTGTCATTGGCACTCTGATTTTTTCTTCATTTAACTCTGAGTTAAGAATATTATTTGGTAATCCTCTAGTTTCAGGCCCAAAAATAAAAACATCACCTTTTTTATATTGTAAATCACTATAAAATATAGATGCTTTAGTTGACACGGCAAAGAATCTGTTTTTTTGTAGCTTTTTAAAACAGTCTTCAAATGAATTGTATGTATATATGTTTGCAAAATCATTATAGTCAAGACCAGCTCTTCGAACTTGTTTTTCTTCTAAATTAAAACCTAACGGCTTAATTAAATGTAATGTTGAAGATGTGTTAACACAAAGGCGAATTATATTACCTGTATTAGGTGGAATTTCAGGTTCATACAATACAATATTAAACATATGATTAAATTTTAAACAGTTGTTATTAAAATAGTGTAAAATTAATTAACAAATGAACATTTTATCAATTAATTAATTAAAATCAATTATTTAGGAGATATATGGATTCTCAAAAAACATTAAATAATCAAAAAAAATTACATTTTATAAAGCCTAAAGAGAAAAGTAACAAAAAAAATCACCAAAAGTGGACAAAAAAAGAAATTAAAACACTTTTTCAACTACCATTCAACGATTTACTCTACCAGGCTCATATTGTCCATAGGGCGAATTTTAATCCAAATTCAGTTCAGTTAAGCACATTGTTATCAATAAAGACTGGAGGGTGTTCAGAGGATTGTGGGTATTGTCCTCAATCTGCTAGATTTGATACTAAAGTTGAAAATGAACCTCTTATGGAATTAAAAGAAGTCTTAAACGCAGCGAAGTTAGCTAAAAAAGCAGGTGCAAGTCGATTCTGTATGGGAGCGGCATGGAGAGGCCCTAAAGAGCGTGATTTAGCTTCTGTGAAGCAAATGATTTCAAGTGTTAAAGAATTAGGGCTTGAAACATGCGCTACCTTAGGGATGTTAAAAGATGGGCAAGCTGAACAATTAAAGGATGCAGGATTAGATTACTATAATCATAATTTAGATACATCGCCAGAATTTTATGGTGACATAATTTCAACTAGAACTTATCAAGACAGATTGGATACTCTTGAAAAAGTAAGGGATGCAGATATAAATGTATGTTGTGGTGGAATAGTTGGGTTAGGCGAGTCAATAGAAGACAGAATTAGCTTAATTTCTCAATTAGCAAATATGAAGAACCCACCAGAAAGCGTTCCAATTAATCTTTTAACCCAAGTAGAAGGTACCCCTTTAAATAATATTAAAAAACTTGATCATTTTGATTTTATTAGGACAATAGCTGTTGCAAGAATTACAATGCCAAAAAGTTATGTAAGGCTATCAGCTGGTCGTGAATTTATGGATGATGGAATTCAAGCATTAGCTTTTTTCTCAGGAGCAAATTCGATTTTTTATGGTGAAGAGCTATTAACAACAGGAAACCCAAATACTGAAAAAGATCAAGAGCTTTTTAAAAGATTGAATCTTACTTCTATCTAATTATGTTAAGTAATGATTTATCAAGCGATTTAAAAGATTTAGAAAATAATAAACTTTATCGTCATAGAAAATCAATTGAAGAAATTCAAAAGCAAAATATCAAAATTAATAATCGATGGGCACTTAATTTTTCAAGTAATGATTATTTAGGATTGACACAAAATAAAAATATTAAGTCATCAATTATTAATGGAATAAAGAAATATGGAAATGGATCTGGTTCTTCTCATTTAATATCAGGACATTATTTTATTCATGATGAAATTGAAAAATTAATCTCTAGCAATCTATTTTTCAACAAAAGTATTTTATTTACATCAGGTTTTGCTGCAAATTTAGGGGTAATAACTTCTTTATGTGCCAGAAATGATGTAATTTTTTCAGATAAATTAAATCATGCTTCATTAAATGAGGCAGCTCTATTAAGTAAATCAAGATTTGTTCGTTATAAACATTTAGATTTACAACATCTAGAGCAATTGTTAAAAAAATATGATGGGAGAAGAAAGTTAATTATTTCTGATACTGTTTTTAGTATGGATGGGGATTTAATTAATCTACCTGAATTGCTTGATTTATGTGATAAGCATGATGCTTATTTATATATTGACGATGCTCATGGTTTCGGTGTACTGGGAAGAAATGGAAAAGGAACATTAGAACACTATTATCCTAAATTAGATTTCTCGCCTAATTTAAAGAAAAGGATTATATATATGTTTACTTTAGGTAAATCAGTAGGAGTCTCTGGCGCTATTGTTTTAGCATCTAATCAAATTATTGATTATTTAATTCAAAAAGCTAAAACATATATTTATACAACTGCATTATCACCTGCATTAGCAAATGGAATTTTGACCTCTTTAAAAATCATTTTAAAAGATAAAGAACTAAGAAAAAAACTTCAAGAAAATATAAGTTTTTTTAGAAAAACAGTTAAAAATAAAAAGTTACTAGGCGACTCAATTACACCTATTCAACCAATTTTTATTAATGATACAAAGAAATCAATTAAACTTTCAAAAAAACTTTTAGAGAAAGGTTTTTATGTTCCAGTAATAAGACCACCTACCGTTCCACAAAATACAGCTCGTCTTAGAATTTCAATTTCATCATTACATGAAATACAAAATGTAAAAGAGTTGGCTGAGTTAATTAATTTAAATACTTAATAATTAAAGAATGTATATAAAAATAGTGGGAAAGGGAGAACCGATAGTATTAATTCATGGCTGGGGGGTGTGTGGTATGGTTTGGGAAGACTTAGTTGAGCTAATGAAAGCTAAGTATAAATTGTTTATTGTAGACCTCCCAGGAATGGGAAATAGCCCATTAATCAAAACATACGAACTTAAAAATTTAATTAAAGAAATTCATGAACATATTCCAAGTAAAGTAACAATGATTGGTTGGTCGCTAGGTAGTCAGATAGCAATAAAATATGCATTAGAACATCCAACCAATATAAATAATTTAATTTGTGTATCTGCTACTCCAAGTTTTATTAAAAGGTCAGGTTGGGAATATGGAATGGAGAAGAATATATTTATGAATTTTAAAAAAGAGCTTAAAAATAATTGGAAAAAAACTCTTAAAAATTTTTTTATATTACAACTAATTAAAAATAAAGAACAAAAAAAAATTTTAGAAAGATTCGAGAATAATTTTATTTATGACAAACCCCCGACAAAGCATGGTTTAGAAAAATTATTAAATATTTTAGAAAATAATGATTTAAGAAATGAGATTAAGAAAATTAAAGTACCAACATTAATCATTACTGGGAAAAAAGATGTTCTATGTGATTATCAAGCATCAATATGGCTACATTCAGAAATTAGAGCATCAAAATTATTTATTTTTGAATCTGAAGGACACATTCCTTTTATAACAAATAAAAAGAAATTTTTACAAATTATTCATCAATTTATTAAAGCAAATTAAGTATGATTGATAAGAGTTTTAAGCGAAAAATATTTAATAGATCTGCCAATTCATACGATAAGTTTTCTATGTTGCAAAATGAAGTATCAGATAATCTTTTTGATAGACTGATCAAGATACAATTAAATCCAAAACTTATTTTAGATTTAGGATGTGGAACAGGAAGAAATGGACAAATTTTAAGTAGTATCTATAAACAGGCAGAAATAGTGAATTATGATTTTTCTGAAAATATGCTTTTACAAGCAAGACACAAACAAATAAATTTAATTGATAATATTTTAGAAACTAATAGACCTTCATTTATTTGTGGCGACATTGAGAATTTAGTTTTTCCGAAAAAAATATTCGATATTGTTTGGTCTACAAATTCATTACAATGGTGTAATGATCTGCCAACAACTTTTAAGAATATCGGATCAATTTTAAAGCCTAATGGCTTATTTATATTTACTACATTTGGCCCAAAAACACTTTATGAGCTTAGAAATATAACAAAAGAAATATCAAGTTTTAAAAAAACTAATGATTTCATAGATACAAGTAGTATTAAGAATATTTTAATAAATGAGGGTTTTAGCAATCCTGTGGTTGAATCTGAAGATATTTGTTTGAAATATAATAGTATCAAGAATCTATTTTTAGAGCTTAAAAGTATTGGTGCAACTAGTGGGTTAATGACTAAAAAAATTGGATTAACTGGTAAATCTTTTTTAAAGAATATAGAAGAAGGCTACGAAAATTATAAGTATAAAGGAAAATATTGTGCAACATATGAAGTAATATATGGCTATGCACGATATAAAAATTAATTAAATCTAAATTCTATTTTATTTTATGTTGAAAAATTCATTTTTTATTACTGGAACGGATACAAATATAGGTAAAACAGAAATTACTTGTGGTTTTATTCAATTTTTTAAGAATAAAGAAAAAATTGTTTTTGGGATG
>MDSW01122832.1_pt1 | contig 23454 bp, 20 predicted proteins | sample 811171 | NCBI WGS metagenome assembly MDSW01 (sample SAMN05326641, study PRJNA326480) | marine metagenome | isolation source: seawater | place: Atlantic Ocean: North West | collected 2012 | reverse complement strand
TGCATGCACCATCTGTGTAAATATGAATTTTATTTTTATCAATCATTTAATAATCTAATAATGCTCCTTAGAATAAAAAACCTTCGGGTTGTGAAATATGATAAAAATAATTATTGGATTTTATCAAGATTTAAATGCGGGGATTACATCACTAGGTTAGAAGAAAGGGTTTCATTTTTGACCACTTACTCTTCCAGATTACTGGAACAATAAACCTCTTAAGAATCCATGGCATATCAATTGTGAATTCATCCCTATCACTCCCTTCCAGGTTGTAGATAAGAAATGGTAAGATTAAGGTCGCCGGCTCACTCATATCTTGACCATGTTTGCTCAATTTATCATTTAGCTCAATTTGCTCATTCGAAGAAATGGTTGGTTCCATATTTAATTCAACAATTTTCTCTTCTTCATCTCTATGCTCCACCCATAAATCTTTTGTTTCTTGTAATAGGTCTCTAAGTTCTCGATAATTATCGATTGTTGGACTATCAACGTTAACCTTGTCTTTAATTTGCTCAACTATCGGATGTAGTTCTTTGTGTTGTTGTTTCAACTTAAAAAAATCAGCATCTTTAATTTTTTTCTCAAAAGTTGGAAATAATATCTCATCCTCCCCGTTGTGATGTGAAAAGAATACTGTTACCAACGAATTTATATAATCTTGAAGGCCTTGGTGTTTTTCAAGATCAATTTCGTTTAAGTCTAAACATTTATTTAAATGAGAAATGGCAACATCTAACGGTCGCGAAAGCACTTTATGTATTAAATCTAATCCTTTTGAGAGGTGTTTATTGCCACTGACAGCATCAGAAGTACAACTGATTGGGATGAAAAAACTACCTATCGTCATGTATAATGACTGAGATAGCATCTTTCTTCTTGAAATTTTCATTCTTACCTACAAAAAAAAATTTAAAAAGTTTAGATAGATTAAAATAATATAAAACAACTAACGCTTTAAATCTATCTATATTTGTTTAAAGCACACAATGAATTTTATAGTTTCTTATTTTCTGTTATTTAGAAAACACCTTCTCCTTTCTGGCAGACGGCGCAAAAGAAAATGCCACGTGCTCCTACAATGACTTTTTCAATTTCAGTCCCACAGTAAAAACAAGGCGCATCATTTCTCCTAAAAACCATATGCTTTATCCTTTTAAAATTTTCTACATTTCCAAACAACTTTTTTATAATCTTAAAGTCAAGAGTTTTACCCTTTTGTAAATAAGCTCTAATACTTACTCTTTTGATTTCCACAGATAATTTATTGATTTCTTCTTCATTTAAATCTATTGGCCGGAGAGTATACATCAAGCCTGAAAAAAATAAAATTTCGCTTCTTAAATAATTTCCTATCCCTGCAATAATTGATTGGTCTAATAGGATCGAACTCAGTTTTCTTTTAAATACTTTTTTACTTTTTAATTGTGATAAAATAATGTTTTCATCGGTTTTAGCATCTAAAATATCAGGACCCAGTTTTTTAATGTAGGGATGATCCAACTCATCCTTAGTTCGCAAAATTTTTATATCAGTTGCTGACCATAGCCTTACAACTTTAGATTTAGTAGAGAATTCTATTCTTAATTGTCTGTTTGTTTTTATTCTAGTTTGAGGAAAATTAAATGTCCATTTTCCATACAATTGATTGTGCGATATAATACTTAAACCATTATCTAGTCTGATAACTATTGCTTTGCCCCTTGAAAATACTTTTATGATAGAAATAAAATCTAAATCCTGAATAGGAGTGAGTGAATCATGATTAAATTTGAATTCAATTATGTTTTTATTTACTAATGACCTTGCAATTCCATCGGCCATTCTACGTGTTTCAGGACCCTCTGGCATGAAACATGAAAATTTTATATTGAAGAGGCCGCATAAATTATTTGATTTTTAACCAATTCAGAGAACGAAAAAGACTATTTGAATACATTCTATTAATTATTGTTTGATTATATTAAAGTTTCTTGTTCATATATTTTCTATAGCCACAATTTATTTTAGATCTCAGATTAATTTTTATGGTAAATAGAAAAAAAAGAAAAACAGAAAAAATAAGGTCATCATTAAAAACCTCCACTATTGAAGGCTCTTGGTGGGCTGTAATGTTTGGAACTGTGGAGACATATTTTAGTGCTTTTTACGAATATTTAAAATATAGTAGTTACGAAATTTCTATTTTGATGACTTTCCCAATATTTTTTGGAGCTGTATTTCAAAATCTTGCTAATAAATTATATAATTTTTTTAAATCAAGAAAATTCTTACTTATCACATTAAAAATTATACAGTCCATTACTATTCCTATCATATATTACGTTGGAATTGGATCTGGTAATTACTTCCTGCTTCTATTTTTTATTTGCTTTTACTTTTCCATCTCTTTGGCCCAAGCATCACCGTGGACTTCATGGATGGGTTATCTGGTTCCAAGCAGATTGCGTGGTCGGTATTTTGGCAACAGGGCACAAATCATTGGAATCTTCACACTTATTTCTTCACTAACCGCAGGAGTGATATTGAATGAATATAATGACACAGATCCAATTTGGGGTTTTGGTATTATTTTTTCCATTGGTGCAATTGCAAATATAGGGTCGACATTTTATTTAAAAAGAAAGTTTGAACCACCAGACTCTACCATTGATGAAGGGAATAAAAAAATCAACCTCCGACACAATCCTTTTAAAAAGTTGAGAAGATTTATCATTTATGACTCATTGTCTGAGCTTGCATTTTGCATATCAGGTCCATTAATGATGATTTATTGGATCCGAGACCTTGACTTTAATTACATAGAGATTGCGGTTTTAATAAATGTTAGTCAATTGGTGGGTTTATTCAGTCTGAGGTATTGGGGAAGGAAGGTTGATCAATTGGGTACATATTTAACCACCCGGATCAGCAGTCTTTTTATATGCTTTTTCCCAATATTTTGGATTTTTATATACTTCTCACCTGACCAATTGAAATTACCATTTTCCATCCTCGTCGCCTCTCTTGCTTCACTTATGTTTAGCGGAAGGAGCCTAGCTCTTGACAATAGGCTGTATGAACATATGGGTGGTAAAAGTATGATCAGGATAACATCAAAAAGAATCTTTTATCGAGGACTATCAACATTTTCTGGTGGTTTACTAGGAGGTGCCTTAACCAAAATAGATATGATAAATATGCCCTATGCTAAATATTTAAATACATCTATTCAGTTTGTTATGGTTTTCTCTTTTCTTTTCAGAATATTAGTTTGGATTAAATTTCTTTCAAAACCAAAAGGTGATATTTAAAAAATACTGGCTAAATACTCAGAAATGAATTTTAATTGAGATTGTTAATTATCAAAGGTATGATCAAAGAATAACTTCAAATCCCTCAAACTTTGGGTGTTCTAAATAAATTTCCTTGTGCCCACCTCCTTCACTATGGGCGCTTCTAAAAGCCTCTGATCTTCTCCAGTTTTCAAAATCGGTTTTAGAACTCCAGGTGCTGTGTGAGGTATATAATGTAAACTCTTCATTCGTATCGCCTTTTAAAAGGTTAAAGCTTTTAAAACCTTCAACTTTGTCAAGATGCGTTTCTCTGTTTCTCCAGATATTTTCAAAATCAGGTTCTCTCCCAATTACAATCTTAAATCGGTTCATTGCTACAAATTGTCCCATGAAAATTTTCACCCTCTATTAAAATGTTTATGATAATTAGTTTACATGAATTGATAAAAAACACCCTAACCATCTTGTTGTCATATTACTTAAGTAATGAATAACATTACCACCTTCCAAGCGAATCCATTTTAAAAAATGTGGAGCTGGTAACTATGAACCCATTATCATAAGCAGCAACGACATCAGTAGCATTTCTACCTTGTTCAGTTTCAAAATTATTTCTCACAAATATTTGATTACCATTCCATGGGTTATATCCCCAAAGTTTTATTCTAGAATGATCCCAACCTGTGGGTGGCACTTTCATTCCAGCAACCATGAGGACTGACTCATTATTATTCACAGCTAAAGACATTCCAACATCATACCATCCATTGCCACCTGCTAATTTATTCCAAATAATATTACCATTTGATGAGATGCGAACTAAACGCATCGCCGCAATACCATCATCAATGAAACTCCAACCAGTAGCTATATAACTGCCATCGGAAAGCTTTATTACATCATTTGCTTTATCATATCTATCATTTTGTCCTATCTCAAGTGACCATTCTTCATCGCCGCTAGCATCAATTTTCATAACCCAGAAATCATCATAAAAATAAAATTCTCTTGCCTCAATTTTATTACCTACGATTACGAATCCACCATCATCGGCCTCAACAACCTCTGAGAATACATCTGGAAGAGTATTTTTTATCCCATATCTTTTTATCCACTGGACATCACCATAATCTGACATTTTAAGGACAAACGCTTGACCCTTTTGATTGTGTCCAGTTGGCCCAGGCTCACCTCCTATCTCGCCAACAACAATATAATCGCCATCGGAAGTTTGTATCGCATCGTTTACAAAATGAGTAGCTTGATAGGTAGGCAATTCTGCAGACCAACTTATTTTACCGTTGGGTCCTGGTGATCTGGAGATATAATTTGTGAACGTAAGTATATATCCACTGTCATTAGTAGTGTTCATGGACCAGGGTGAAGTCCTTGTTCTGCCTTGAGACCATATGATATTTCCTAGTTCATCAATCATTTGTAAACCACTCCCGTATGTAGTGTATGTACAATTGGGAGACCTTACAACAATAAAGTCTTTTCTATCCAATGTAAAGGTAGTATCTATACCACAGCTCTCTGATAAAATCATGCCTTCATTTTCCTTTTTGTCTTCGCAGGAATATAAAAGCAGAAGAGATAATGTGACATATTTAAGCATTGAAAAATAAAATGAAAATATTCTTGAAATTGAAAATTATTTCCTATACCAAGTTAAGTAACCAATTATGACTCCCTGATTAACTAAAATAAATAGAATACTTAAATCCTGTAGAAATGAACTAAAAATGGTTTTACCACCTGCATAGTGCCAACCGAGGATAAATGCGTAAGCAATAATTGAGAATAAGACAAAATATTTCGATATAGCCTTATCAATATCTTTTACTTTTTCTATGATATCCATTTAATTCCTTATTAGAGAAAATTTTATTTGAATTTCAAAGTTACTTACTAATGCTTCCATATCAAAATTTTCTCGCCAAATTAATTAGGTTATCAACAAAAAACTTAGAATTCTATAAGTAGTTTTAATAAATATTTGACTTCATTGTTCAATGAAATCAGTTTCAATATCTGATTCATTTATCCAAACAGGGATAATTTTTTCGCCTCTGTTTACCATGCGAGAATAGAGGTCTCTGTATGGATCCCAGGTGTAATAATAACTATGGAAAATATCTCCCTTCCCAAACATTCTTGGATCTTCTTGCTTTTTTAGTTCTTTTTCCATCTTTAAAATTAAATTTTTCTTTATAGAACTAAATTTTTCAGATGCTGCAAGGTTTTTTATACAATACTTATCATCTGGTAAATAAAAAAGTTCTTCTGCAGGCCTCTTACCGAACGACAAATCCCAGAAGATTTTATTATCAGGATCTCCTCTCAATTGAAGAATCTCAGTTTTTGTAGGACTACCATCAACCGTTGAGTATCCACACTCTGGGTTTGCAGCAGGCCATAATTCAGGCCTATAGTTTCTTAAGTAAAGATAATTATCTTTTACTATTCCTCTAATTGGATATCCGTAGTCGTTTGGGCGCCCAACATCATGGCGCTCTTTTCCAATTAAAACATGGTCTCTAAAGTTTTTGTATTCCCCTTTAAAAAATGGCAGAAGGCTAATCCCAGGTGACTTTTGCATTCCTGAACTTTCCCATTTAATTCCAGCTGCATCAAATAGCGTAGGAGCAATATCAATAAAGCTTACATAATTTTTTATTGCACGACCAGGGTGTTTAATATTATTACCCCACATAATTGCTAATGGCACGTGATTTGAAAAATCATATTCATCACTTTTTGCACGAGGAAAGGGCATACCGTGATCTGATGTAATAATTACCATGGTGTTCTCTAATTCGCCTTTTGTTTCAAGAAAATTCAATATTTTCATCACATGCGAGTCAAAATAGTCAACCTCCACTGCGTAATCAAGAATATCTGTGCGCACAACTTTATTATCTGGAAAAAATTTGGGTACCTCTTTTATGTCAGATAATTTTTTTCCCATTTTCAAGGAAGATCCGTATTCAAACTTTCTATGTGCTTCCCAACCCCCATACCAAAAATAAAAGGGTTTTTCATCAGGTTTACTTTCAAAAAATTCTTCAAAATTTGCTGAATAGTCATTCGTACTAATGTTAGCTGTGGGTGGCTCTAACTTTCTGTTGTTCCACGCACTACCATTAATTTGCCGTTTTTTCCCATTGATTTCCCCAAGAACATTTCCCGGCCCCCAGCCTTTACCAGTGTAACCTGTATAATATCCAAGATTTTTTAATGCCTCAGGAAAAGTCCTGAACTCAGCGGGGAAATTATTCCAATGATTAGCCGCCTCTTTAAGTTGCCATGAGTTTCTTCCAGTTAGTAAAGAGGCCCTTGAGGGTGCACACTTTGCATTGGGAGTGTATGCGTTTAAAAAAATTAAACCTTCATCTGAGACACGATCAAATGCAGGAGTTTTTATCCATGAGTATCCCTTACCCATGTGACTAACGTCATCTGCAATGCAAATTAAAATGTTGGGGCGAGATTTAGATATTTTTTGGTCACATCCATAATTGGTAACAAAAAAAATAAAACTGACGAGTTGAATCTTATAGCTCATACTTCCTCACAGAAATTGTCAATACTATTTTATTAAGGTCAATGAATCTTGCCGAAATCTAATTAAGCTTCCGCAAATCAAGGTATTCTATTTTTAAATATAATAAAATCTATTTGATAGCTTGTTTCTTTGCCCTGTGAATATTTATTTAACTAATTAAAACTTATAATGAGAAGCTTAAACTACCTAATTGGATTTGTTTTGGGCTAGAAATGGTCCAATAGCCAAATATTTAAGCCTTGCATCTATCAAGCCACGAACGGCATCTTCAGGTGAACAAACGATTGGCTCTTCATGAATGTTGAAACTTGTATTAATAATACTAGAAATACCTGTTTTATTTTTGTAATAGGTGAGTATCTTATGAAATGATGGGTTATCCTCTTTCCTCACCAATTGGGGACGTGCCGTTCCATCAATGTGCACGGCGGCTGGACTCATTTTTTTCATTTCTTCAGTGCAATCAAGAGTCATAGTCATAAAACGACAAGCATACTTGGCATTATTACAATTTTTATAACAAATTTCAGCATCCTCAATTCGTGTTGCAGGAGCAAAAGGCATAAATTCAGTTCTTTGAAGTTGTTTATTTAAACTTTCATTAATTGCTGAGTCTGTTGCTTGCGAAAGGATTGATCTATTACCAAGAGCACGCGGGCCATATTCTAGTTGACCATTAAACCTGGCTATAATTTCTCCTTTTATTAGCAGGTCAGATATTATCTTTTCAATATCATCGTGTTTTTCATAGGTGATTTCATTCTTCTTGAGAACACTCTCTATTTCTTGATCCGAGTATGAAGGGCCTAGGTAGACAGAACCCATTTTTTTCACAGACAACTTTTGTAATTCTTTTACTCTTGCAAGAGCTGCACCGAGTCCAGCTCCACCGTCACCCATGTCGGGTTGAATAAAAATACCTTTCACTCCTTCAAGCTCATACAGACGCTGATTATTTTTCACATTTGCTGCTACCCCACCAGCCAGTGCTAGGTGTGACATTTGCTCTTGTTTTAAATAATGATCAACCAGCTTAGTACTTACATTTTCTAAGACTTTCTGATAGGCAAAAGCCATATTCTCCCTTCCAAATAAAAGAAATTGATATTTTGCAAGTGTATTATTTGCAAAAGAATTTTTAAATCGGATTGTTTTCCCATCAAAGATGAACTGTTTTTCGAGCCAATAACTCAGCATACTTTCTTTTCCATAAGCAGCTAAACCAAGTATCTTTCCTTCATGACGACTTATTTTAAAACCAAGAGCTCTTGTCACTTGCGCGTAAAACATTCCCAGTGAGTGTGGCATTGGAATATCAAGAATTGGTGTAAGGGACCCCGAATCCGCCTTGTATATTTGTCCTGAAAGGCCAGATCCATACCAATCAATGGTAATCACAAGACAATTATCAAAACCTGAATAATAATAAGCAGTAGTGGCATGACAAAAATGATGATGGTAAAAACGAATCTTTTTTTCAAGGTCATATTGTTTACAACTATCATAAAGTAACTTGTTATATTCTCTATGTCCGGAAATGGCCCTGTTGCACCAATTATCATAATCATCACGATGCCATTTGTTTATCAAAGAAAAATAATTTTTATTATCTTGCTTTTGTTTTTCTCTTATAACTTTCTCTTCATCTTCTGCAGACATGAAAGAATAACAAATAGAATCAATTTGCTCATTTTTTACATTATGATTGGATAAAAGATATCTAAGAGCCATATGTGGGAATCCACCTTGCTGCTTTACTCGACTGAACTTTTCTTCAGAAACTGCTCCCAGCAGAGTACCATTTTCTGTTAATAATGATACAGTAGAATCCCGATTAAAACTTGAAATCCCAATTATATACTTCATCTTTGCATGCTATTATTGAAGGTTCTTTCTATGGCAAATCGAAAGGAAAAATAGTTGAAAAAAATACCGATTTCTTAGCTCCATGATCTTATTTTGTAGTTAATTAAATAATTTTTTTAATTGTTTAAGTTAAAAGGTTTTGAAAAAAGGCTTCTGTTCTAATAACTAATTTAAAAATATTTTCGATCTCATTTTTTACTGAAAAAATTCAATCGACTCCGATAGTGAGATGGGATGAATTTGATAATTTGTGAATAAATCATCAAAATATTTATCCAAGCTATTGATGTAATTATCAACATCATTAGTGTCACTGCAATAAGGGCTACAACCTTCCATAATCTCATTGCTATGAAACATAATATTGATAATTATATTTTCTTCTTTTCTAAAGTATGTTTTGATCATTTTTTTTGTGGCATCACTTAACTCAATACTATCTAATCTGTTTGGGCGAATCCACGTCTTCTCAACTTTCTTTCCAAATCTTTTAAGTATCCGTAAAAATAAATTATTATATCTGGGAAGTTGTCTTAATATAAACGGAGGCCAATATTCAAAACCATCAATGAAATGACTGACTGGCACTTCTAATATATTTGAGTTCCCTTTACGATTATAGTTATCAGTTGATGGATAATATGGTTTTAATGGAGCTCCAAAAAATGATTGCTTTACTGAATTATATTCTTGATTTCGAAATGGTACAACACTCGAATCAATTCGATAACCTAATTTTGATAAAATCTTCAATGTGTTGTTCGAAATACCAAATCTCCCAGCTCTAAAAGATAATGGGGAATAATTAAATCGTTTTTTAAATAAATCCGTTAGGTTGCTAATTTTTTTGTATTCTATTTCGTATGTTAATGTGTTCTGTGTTTTTAATGTTGTAATACTATTAAAGTTTGCATCCGGATCAATGAATTCACAATGCAAGTGTGTACCCAACTCACAGTTTTTCATTGATTTTAATAAACTAACGCTATCTTTATCATTTAAAACTTCTGGGCTAATTAGATAAGTAGGTTTTATTTTATATTTTCCAAATAATGGTGTAAGTCTTTGGGGAATACCAGAAATTATATTTGTGAAAGACATTGGTCTCTTAACATTCCAATTTTGATCTTTATCACACTCTGCGTCAATGGATAGAACAAGTAAAATCAATATTATTTCTTAATATATTTTGATAATAAAATAAAATGATTAGTCTTTAAGTATTTATCTTTTTCCCGCATAATTAATTTTATCTAAAAAATTAGTTTAACTCACCAGTAATGTCAACAACGATACAATATTCATTTTTTTATCTTTTCATTTAGGAAATGATATTAAGATTATGGAAATAAAATTAATTCTATGAAAATTGGAATAAAATTTTAAGCAATATTATTTGAAATAAAACCATCTTAATTATTCAGATAGAATAAAAATCTTGGGAATAATGAAAGTATTAATTAAAGGTCTCTTAAATATTAAAATTTGAATTACATATTGATAAAGCAATCATATGTTGAATAAATTATAATTTATGAATAATACTATACAACTATGGGTAAAAAAAATTAAAACCAATGATCCTAATCAAGTTTCAGAATTGTACCATAAAAATGGATTATTACTTGGAACCTTTTCTAGCATAGAACGTTATGGAAAGAAGTTAATTTTAGATTATTTTGAAAATTTACTAAAATCTAAAGTTGATGTTGAGATAGTCACCCAACACGAACATAAAACTAATTCAATTATTGTAAATTCTGGTCTGTACAACTTTTTCGTAAATGATAAAAAAGTAAAAGCTAGATTCTCTTTCGTTTTTATAAAATTTCAAGACAGTTGGAAAATCTTATCGCATCACTCATCAGTCCTACCTGAGATTGATTAATTTTTTTTTCGCGGTGTCTTATTTAATCTTCTCAACTACCTCATGTGAATTGTTAAATAGTTTATAAATTTTTATATGGAAAATAAAATTATAAGAGTTGCAGGTGCTATTATCAAAATAGATAATAATTATCTTATTGGAAGAAGGGGGCCAAATGAATCTTCTCCGGGTCTCTGGGAATTTCCAGGAGGAAAAATTGAAAAAGATGAAAGTCCCCAAGATTGTATAAAAAGAGAATTGGAAGAAGAATTAAACATCGATGCTGAAATTGGAGATTTATATACAAATTATATCTATGAATATCCTAATATATCATATGATTTATACTTTTATAGGATATTGAGATATAAAGGTTCTTTAATTAAATCAGCCCACGATAAGCTCAAGTGGGTACGGCTAGATGAATTTAAAAACTTTGATTTTTTGCCCGGGGATGATCCTCTTATAGAACAGCTATACTCTGAACATAACTAGTCAAGTATTTAGATATTTTGTTGACCTGAGACTTATTAAAATGGATTATATACATAATTATTGACATTATTTCAGGACATCTACTGCATAAATAGAAATTTTAAATTATTTTAAAAAATACTTGATAGGTTTCTTGATTTAAGGTTTGTAGAGAACAGTCTTATATAATTAATGAGAATTTTTCTCAGAAAAACTAATTCAGATATCCAATTTATTATTTATTATCTAATTTATTTAGTTAGTTGAACAATCAGAAAAATAATAGCAAGCATTATCAGCAGAATTATCTGTCTTTTAATAACTCCTTTCATGGATATCCTTTTATTAGATGATATTTATAGTATTCACTTTTAACTATTATTGGAATAGTTAAAACACCATTATTTTTATTTTTTCTTTGCAAACAATATTTATCGATAAATTTATAATAATTTAATGGAACTTATCTCTTATTCGTGTTAGGTAAATATATCTTTTCATCAGATCCTAATGCTCTTTTAAATAAGTTTCCATTTTTATCTTTTTCTATAATCCATTCAGTACCATCGCCTTCAATTCTTGTATTCTTCAACCCTAATGAGATGTTATCATTATTGTAAGTATTCGTTCTATCCTGTAATAAATTTTTAAATGGACTTTCTATTTCTAGAAGATCTATTTTCCTCTGCACAGTTTTCAGGTAGGTTCTTTCCTCTCCAATCAATTCTTTATCCAGTCTAATGTAATACCTTTTTTGGATTTCCAGTTCAGTAAGACCTTTTTCCCATACGCTGTCCCATATTTTTTTTAGAAATTTTTTATCCATTATACCATTTATAAAATAATGCTATCATTAATATCATGAGACACAAATTAATTATTAATGCGATCCAGTTAAATTGATCATCTTTACTTATCATACGTTATCTCTTTTTATAAAGATTGAAAAAAAACAATAAGGGAAAAAATAAATCCAAACGGTATATTAATACCAAATATTTATAAGGGTGAAATTTTTTCAAAATCAATTTAACTCATGAATTACACATTTTTTTTAAAACGAAAATATATAATAGAATTTTATACATACTAAAAACTCAGTATCAGTCTATATGTGATTTTATATTTTTTTGCAACTTATTGTAATATCGCTTCTCGATGAAAACTATTATAATTTATTCCAGAACCAAAATCATGATATGAGTACATGTCTTAAAATTTGATTCTAATTCATATGAAATGTTTTTCTTTTAGTATTTATTGAGCCAATTTTGTGTTCAAAATGTAAGTTCGAAAATCAGCTTATATTTGTTGGAGCATTATTATACTACAAGATTCCTATGAACAACTTAAATGGAGAAATTGCTAACAAGCATTCAACTATACTGGAATTAAGTGATTGCTTTGTATGTAATTGTTATTGTCTAACATAATGCCTCTTTAACAAAGTTTGACTAGATTTGAGTTATCGTGAAAAAGAATACATATCCTTTTCATTTTTATTACTGGACTTGCTTTTCCATGGGAAATATTACAGACACTACTTTACTTATAAATCAATGGGAAAGTTGGTTAAGGAAGGTCTCAAAAAGTTTGTTGAAAGGAGTAAAAACTAAGTAACAAGGCATGGAAAAAACATTCAATTGTCCAATCTGTAATAATTCTTCATGGGAACAAATAGGAAAAATGGCCTATAATTCTAAGGATCATAGAGAAGGTACAATTATATTTAATGATAGATATACCTTATTAAGAAGAAAAATATTATTTAACATATGGATACCTGGTTCTGATTCAATAGATTTTCAATCTCAATATTGTTCAAGTTGTTATTTTGCTTGTTACAGCCCGAGGCCCAATAGTATTGATATCAGAAAAAAGTATGAGTTCCTTCAAGATAAAGAAAAATATATAGGTGCACCAAAATCTCAATCTAAGAAAACTATTTATTTAGAAAATAAAAGATCAAAAAAATATTTTCATTTACTCAAAAGGTATGGCTTTTCGAAAAGTGATACAATTTTAGATGTTGGGGGAGGAGATGGGAGACATTTATTACCCTTTTACAAAAAAGAATTTAAGTGCTATGTAATTGATTATAATAAATATCCAATAAATGGAATTACTCGATTAGGTTCAACATTAAACCATATCCCCCACCGACTAAAATTCAATTATATACTCTGTACTCATGTTTTAGAGCATGTTGCAGAGCCTGTAAAGTTTTTAAAAAAAATGATAGGTAATTTAAAAGATGATGGTTTGTGTTATGTGGAAGTACCATCTGAAATATGGTATGATATTAAATGGGATCCCGTCACACACATTAATTTTTTTACAAAAGCTTCCCTTGCAAATACAATTGTTCATAGCGGATTTGATTTGATTACAATTAAAAAGGCCATTGGAAGTTATGGTAATAAAAGAATATTAATTATTTGGGCACTGATCAGAAAGAGTGCTAGAAAATCACAAAAATTAATTAGTGGAAAGGAAGAGATAAGAAAATTAATAACGCCAAATTATTTTAGCATTCTAAAAAGAAGATTTTACGAAATGAGAACAAATAATTCACTAAAACCTATGTTCCGATTGATTAAACAGATATTACGTAAAATAAAAAATACTTTTTAAAATTTATTTAGGGATACCTCTTTTGTATTTCCCTAGGAATTGTAAACCAACCAGGTCTACACTAAGGAATTTAAAAAGTTAAAATTGATATATGTTTTTGCCTCATCTGTTTTGACAAGTTTCTTGGGTCCTTCATTATATCTTAGCGCAGTTAGTTCTTCTTTGTAAAAGTAATGCAAAAGGCCTCACGGGATATGGAAGCAATCATCAAGCCCCACATTTGGTGGGGCTTTTTATTTAATTAGTTATGTGTAAATTTGATTCTCTATGAAAAAAATATATCTGTTACTAACTATTGTCTCTTTGATTTATTGGGGTTGTGAGGATGAACAGAAATTAGATACAACTCCACCGTCTGTAACTGTTACGTTCCCACAGAATAATTCTTCTGTCTCTGAAATGATTTCCATCACTTGTATATCTTCAGATAATGAAGGTGTTGAAAAAGTAGAGTTATGGGTTAATGGTGCAACTACAGGTTTAACTGATAATTCTGAACCATATTCCTTTGATTGGAACACTACTTTGGTTGATAATGGAGACTACACCATTACTATTCGTTCTTATGACACAAGTGATAATACTACGGATAGTGAACCTATGGTATTGACAGTAGATAATACACAATCAAACCCACAACCCATAAACATTACATCCGTTATATTTGATAATGGTGGATTTACCATCACTTGGAATCAATCTATTGATGGTGATTTCAGTAGATATGAGTTAGAGAAATCTACCAACTCTACAATGAATAATCCGTCTGTTGTTTTCACTTCAGACTCATTAGAACAAACTACCTATTTTGACACGGATGTAGACCCACTGATTTACCAATACTATAGAGTTACAGTAATAGATACTTTTGAATATGAAAACAAAGGTGAAATAGTTTCTTCTACATTAGACCCAGTACCGTTATCTGTAAATGTGGAATCAGTTGAATACACATTGGAAGAAATGACCATTAGTTGGAGTGAGTCACCGGATGGTGATTTCAAACATTACCATCTTTTAACCTCTGGTTCAGAGAGTGGAGATAAATCCTCAGTGGTGACTATTACCAATAAGTTAACAACTTCTCATACCATAACAGAGTTCAATCCAAATAATGAGAACTGGTATTGGGTAGAGGTGTCAGACACATTGGGGCAGACTTCTATTGGTACCGGAATAACCAATTCGTTAAACAATGTACCCACTTCTGTGAATGTTACTTCTGTTACATATGATTTAGAATCAATGACTATAACTTGGGAGGACTATGTCCCAAACTTGAGTCGTATCAATCAGATGAACCAAAATATAAGAAGTAAAGTTATGAATGATTTTTTATCCTACGAATTGCTTCAATCTGATAGCGAAGATGGTAATTATACATCAGTTGTTGAGATAAATGACCCGCTCACCACATCCCATAATATTACAGAATTTGACCCAACGATTGAGAACTGGTTTAAGATCAAAGTGACTGATTATTGGGGATCGAATTCTTTAGGATATGGAATGAGCAATAATTTAGATAATCCCCCAATTTCTCCAGTGATCTCTCCAATTTTATATTATGATGGATTCCAAATAAATTGGTCACGAAATAATGATTCTGATTTTAAATCTTATAAAATTTACGAATCTATTTTTGATGATATGCGTAATCTGACTTTGGTATATGAGACAACTGAAAGGGAGGATACTAACTATGTTATTATTGATGCAAATAATGATAAGTATTATCAAATATTTTGTGAAGACATTTGGGGATTAAAGTCAAATAGTAATATTGAAGTTTTACATACTGAAATAGAACTATGGGGTCAGTATTATTCAGTATTGAATACCACATCAATAAATTTAGAACACATTCAACTCATAGGGCCAATATCGCCAAAGATAGGTTATTTAACTAATTTGGAAGGATTGACATTATATTGGACTGATCTTACGGGTTCTATTCCATCTGAGATAGGAAATTTGACCAATCTAACCGTATTATCCTTAAGTGGAAATGGACTCGAAGGTTTTATTCCACCTGAGATAGGAAATCTGACCAATTTGGTAATTTTAAATTTGAAAAATAATCTTCTTTATGGTTCTATTCCACCAGAGTTAGGGAATCTGGTTAATCTAAGTCATCTTGATTTGTCATGGAATGAGTTAGAGGGTTCTTTCCCTCCTCAGATAGGAAATTTGGTTAATCTCACTTCTCTTAATTTAGTCCTCAATAACCTCACAGGTGTCATACCAGAAAGTATCTGTGATCTGAATATTAATTGGAGTTTTCCTAGTAGATTTAATATTTCCCAAAACCAACTCTGCCCACCATATCCACCTTGTATTGAAAATTATATGGGATACCAAGAAATAGGTGGTTGTGATTAGAGAATAGTTCTCTCTTCCATGCTATATAATCAGCCAAAGAATAAAATAACAAATTGAGTAAGCCACGTAAGTATGTTCAGATGTTATTCAAATCAGTTAACAAAGCCAAAGCAGACCTACATGACTTTTGTTATACATTCAATCAGAGTTTAATTAGCATCGGTATTAAAAATGAAAATAAAGAAATAGTATTCGCTCATGGATCAAGTGATATTGCGAAATGTATAGTGATCCTAATTTTAACTCTGCACTATAATACATAAACTGTGTTTCAGATTAAGGTAGTCAACCTGTAGCCGATATTATGAAACAACATGAAACAACACTAATCATTAAACAAAAAAGCTCCCTTTCAAGAGAGCTTTCAGTCGAGATTCTGGTTTTCTCGGTTGTAGCGGGGGAAGGATTCGAACCTCCGACCTCCGGGTTATGAGCCCGACGAGCTACCAGACTGCTCTACCCCGCGATCAAATTTGATATCCAAATGGGGGACCAATATTACTATTGATGAATATATACCGCAAGAGGGTTCATGTTTTCTTATTTCACTCATTTTTCCTAATAATTTGTTAAATTATAAATATGATATTTAAAACTTTTTTTTACAAAATTTGTTTAGGGTATATTTTTATCACCAGCTTTGGTTTCGCACAGAGAAAAGTTGATTTTCAGTATTTAAATTTTTTTGATGGTAAAATATATATGGGAAGAGAAAGCATTCCCTACACTGGATTCACATATTCATTTTATGATGAAAGTGATCAGAAAAAATTTGATGGCTACATCCGAAGAGGTTTGATCGATGGTAAATGGACTTTTTATCATGTAAATGGCAAAATCAAACAAAAAGGACATTACAGAAATGCAAACCCAAAGTTTTTATTCGCAAATGCAGATGAAAATTTACTTCCCCCTCATAAAAATCGCAGTGGTACTTGGCGTGAATTTTATCAAGATGGCTCAAGGTATACATACGGAAGATTTATTGATGGAGAGCGTTGGGGAATGCATGCTTTTTATGGTTTCAAAGATGGATTAATGGTACGAACTCATTTTAAAAATAATCTTAAAAATGGGTATGAATACACATTTTTGAATAGTAAAAAAATTCATACAGGCCTGTACCGTGATGGCATTCAACTATGGGAGCCATTAGAAACTTATAATGAAGGAAAATTCACATTAAATAATCCTTTTAATATTTTATATATTGAAAGCCCTGATAAAAGCAGCATTTCTAACAATTCTGTTAAACTTAATTTTAATAAAAGGCCAGAACCTGATTTAGCTGAGATGAAAATTAGTTTAGACTCTGGTTCTATTTCGTTGAAAAATGATGAACAAGTAATTATAAAAGCTAAACCAGATGGAAAAAATATAGATTTTAAAACTAAAATTGACTTGAATCCTCAAAGTAGCTCGATAACTGATTTATACCCAAATGAAAAAAAACCTGAAACAAGTCTTGAGAAAAGTATTGATGATGATCAAAAAGATAAATCGAAGGTTTCATTTCAAAATGGATATGTTCCCTTCAGAATTATGTTTAGAGCTGCACGAAAAGCAGGAATATCTACTTTCACATGGCAAGGGTCGCTTTATAACACAAAACTTAAAAAAACAAATATTACTCAATAGATAAGTAAATTGGCATGTGGTCTGAGTATCCACCAAGAATTCTGTTTCCGGCCCAAAAGCGAAATGGATAACCATTGTATTTTCCACCATGTTGCCTATATTCTTTCCCATCAAATACTCCCACTGAGTTATTGACTAACTTTAGTCCTTTATTATCTACTAAGCCCATAGAAATTATGAGATGGTCATAGACCATATGCTCACCGGCATAAACATATGTGCTTCCTTGAGGATTTTTGTGCCAAGGTCCCATTAAATTCCATAAAATATTTTCATCTCCATGTACTGATGAGGAGTCTAAACTTGCCCCTAGGTGCTTTAATACGGAAGGCTCATGTGGCTCATCATTCAAATCACCCATTACTACTATTTCAGCATCTCCATCCTGTTTGAGCAGAGATACTATATGCTGTCGAAGAGTCATAGCTGCCTTAGCTCTTGAAGGTATAGTCTTTTTAACTCCGCCATATTTTGATGGCCAGTGATTAACATACAAGTGCAAACTGATATCATCTTTTTTACAATGTACGTAAAGAATATCTCTGGTAGGTTTCCCTGAACTTAAAATGACTTTAATTGGAGATGATTCTACAATAGAAACACGATTGGGGTTATATAACAATCCTACATCGATTCCCCTCTGGTCAGGGGATTCATAATGAACTATTTTATAGTTTATTTTTAAGTATTCATTTAGTTCATTTAGTACAAACCGATTCTCAACTTCACACAAACCAAGAATATCTGGCATAATTTGGTTTATAACTTTTGAAATATTCTGAAATTTTAAATTATACGTTTCATTTGTAACATTTTTTCTTCCACCAATCAAATAATCTTCATCATTAGTTTTTGGATCATCAATTATATCAAATAGGTTCTCTACATTCCAGAAAGCTACCTTTACAGGTCCAGTTTTGGAACTGCCTGTAGATATGAAACAAGATATTATCATTAGAAATATAGTATACTGTTTTTTCATTCGTTTTATATTTTTATTTCCATGTTCATACATTTTTTTTTAAGAATTTTTAGTTTATTTATATATTTTACTTAGTTTTTTATTTTTTTCTAAATGATAACTTAAATGGGATACCGTTGAGTTGAAAATTTAATCTTAATTGATTTTCCAAGTATCGTTTGTAGGTAGTGCCTATTAGCTTTGGATGGTTAAGATAGAATGCGATTACACTTGGTTCACAACTCACATGTGCTGCAAATTTAATTTTTATATTTCGACCTTGAATTGCGATTGGTGGATTCTTCTCCGTAATTTTTTTTATCACTGTATTGAGCTTTTTAGTAGATAAAAATTCTTTCCCTATTTTGTAAACTTTCCATGCCTCTTCCAACACTTTATGAATTCCTTTGGTACTTAAAGCAGAAATGTAAATTATAGGGTAATGATCTAATGCTTTAAACTGCATCCTTATTTGGTCATTAGTTTCTTTCATTGTTTGGGTATTTTTTTTTATTAAATCCCATTTGTTTACGCATAATACCAAGCCTTTTCCTTTTGTGATGACTTGATCAATAATAGTCTTATCTTGTTTACCAAATCCTTTTTCAGCATCAATTAAAACTAAAACAACATTTGAGTTTGCTATTGCATTTTTTGTTCGTACGGTGCTGTAATATTCCACTCTATTCTTTATTTTCGCTAACTTTCTTAGGCCTGCAGTATCGACTAATGTAATATCATGCCCATACCATCGAACATAAACATCAATAGCATCTCTAGTGGTGCCCGCGATAGGTGTAACAATTGTTCGCTCTTTTTTAATAAGAGCATTAGTCAAGGAAGATTTTCCAACATTCGGCATACCCACTATAGCCAATCTTAAGGAGTCATTGTGATCATTTGATGATAAATTTTTATTTACCTTTAACTTTTTAATTATAGCATCGAGAATATCTCCGGTATATCTCCCATTAAGTGCTGAGATGGGCATTGGCTTATCGAGACCAAACTCGTAGTACTGGTTAATTTGACTATCATTTTTTAAACCATCACACTTGTTCACTAATAAGAGGTATGGTTTACCACACTCCCTAATAAATTGTGCGAGCACTTTATCACTTCCTGTTGGGGGCTCTTTACCATTTACCATAAAAAGAACAAGATCTGCCTCAGAAACTGCCTTTTGAGCTTGCTTTCTAACAGCAGCATTAAAAGTATCAAAATCATCAGGAATATAGCCACCTGTATCAATGAATCTGAGAGTATGTGCACACCATTCTGTCTCTCCATAAATTCTGTCTCTGGTTATGCCTTCTTCCGAGTCAACTATAGACTGTCGCTGGTTTAACATACGGTTAAAAAAGGTAGATTTTCCGACGTTTGGTCTCCCTACAATTGCTATGAGTGGAATAGACATAATATTTAAAAGTTCAATATTGTATTATTTGAAATAGCAGCATCATAAAAATTTAACTTAATTAGTTTTATTGAGCGGGTGATGAGAATCGAACTCACGTCACGAGCTTGGGAAGCTCGGGTAATAGCCATTATACGACACCCGCTTAATCCTGTTCCTTGTATAGTAATTTATCCTCAAACATGCATAAACCCAAAGTTGGAATATAACTCATCATGTTTTTTTCTCAGATCTTTTTAATACTTTGTTCTTTTTGGTTAGATTATAAAACTTATAAATTTAGTAAAATAAGGAAATACCTTTTAATATGGTTTTCAACCAGCACTCCTAATGATAGGGTTAATGTTAGGACATCTAGGATGAAAACTTTGTTTTAATCTATCATAATGCATGCTCAATCTTTCTATTTTTTAAAATGATAAAATAATTTCAACAATAATAATTAGGATGTTCAAAATTAGTATCTTCGGCGTAAACTTGGTATTGATGAAGAATCATATTATTGCTATTACATTAAATATTTTCGTTATTTCTTGCGGTCGGCTTGATAACTCATTTGTAATATTTTCTGGAAAAATAAATAACACAGCGGAAACAATTATAAAAGTGAGCAACTATAATAATGAATACAGAAAGACTATCCCTATCAATTCATCTGGCTGGTTTAAAGATACACTTTTTATTGACAAATCCGGTTACTACTATTTTCAAATTGGGAAATCATATACAACTGTAAAATTTAAAAATGGTTGGGACTTGCATTTAAATATTGATGCTGATGACTTTTTCAATTCTATTAGTTATACTGGAAAAGGCAGCATTGAAAATAACTATAATGTTTCCAGGCAAAAATTAAAAGCTAAATTTGTTGGAGTTCCTAAAGAATACTTTGTAGTCCCAATAAAAGATTTTTTAGCAAAAATCAATAATAATAGAGAAGCTTATCTTCAATTACTAAATAATTCAAGTCTAGCCGAATCTGACAAAAAAATTGAGCGACGAATTATAGAGTATGATTATCTGTTAACAAGGAACAATTATCAAAAATTCTACAGTTATCACAAAGGTGAAGAGCCGGTTTTGCCTGAGTATTACTACGATCCAATAAGAGAAATGGATATTGATGATGGTGAAATCTTTAGGTACAGTAAAAGTTATAGAGTGCTTATTGTTGAATACTGGCGACTTTTATCCCAAGAAGCTATGGAGCAAGATTCAAACTTAACCGCCATCAATTTTGTAGAGAAAAAAATTAGGAACATCAATAGTATTGATATAAAAGAACAATTTGTAAGCATGCTTTTTAGACAAATAAGTTTAAAAAATGAAAACTACAGAGAGGATTATCCCAAAATAATGGATCTTTTATCTACTGACAAAATGAGAACAAAACTTACTGACCGATTTAATTCAATAAATTCAACAAAACCTGATATGCCATCAACTAATTTTTATTACGAAAATTTTGCTGGCGGATACACATCATTAAATGATTTGAAGGGTAAATTATCGTATATAGAAATTTGGGCAACATGGTGTGGCCCATGTATTAGAGAGATGCCTGCTCTTACTCAACTAATCAAAGAGTATAAAGATAAAGATATTGAATTCATAAGTATCTCAATTGATTCCAAAAATGATTATGATAAATGGAGAAAAATGGTTCCAGAAAAAAATGTCGGTGGCATACAATTATTTTCTGATAAAGGATTAGATTCTGATTTTATGAAAGCTTTCAATGTTGGATTAATTCCAAGATCAATTATGCTCGATGCCAATGGCAACATAATAACTGATAAGGCACCGAGACCTTCTTCGGCAGATATTAAACCTTTTATTGATAAATATTTAAAGAAAACTATTAGATTTTCATCCTAAGTTTTATATTTATCAATTATGTTTAATTTTTCTACCCGTCCCTTAAAAGTATCATCATAGATCGCTTCAGCTAACCACCTTTTTTCATCATCTAATTCATCAGCATCCACCTTTTTTCGCCATATTTTTTCTTTATTATTCCATCTGTAACCGTTATTCTTTATCTTATCCTTTTTAAAAGCATTGTAACTAAAGTTATCTGCAAAAATAGTATATGATTGTTTTGCTGAGTTATTAATAAGCTCAGTAACAGGTCTCTGTAAACTACATAAATCATAATGTTTATGAGTGAGGAGATGAATGAGTGCATCTACATCATTCATCGCTCTGTGTGCAACAAAATAAAAACCATGCCAATGGCATAAAAGTTCTTGTTTTGAGCTTGGGAAACCTCTGCTAAGCCAATCTATATCACGCACACTACAGGCCCATACAGAATTTGAGGATATTCTGGACTCTCTATCAATAAATGCTCTATCAAAACTTGCATTATGTGCAACAATCAAATCCGTATTATTTAGTATTTCATTTACCCTTGTCCAATTTATTTCTTTCCCATTTAACATTTTATTTGTAATACCAGTTAATTGGGTAATTTTTTGATCAAGTTTTTCATGAGGGTCATTGAATGATTCGTAATTATCCTCAATTGAAATAATTTTTCCACTACTCTTTTCAATTTTTATAACTTTTATTGCTAATTCAATAATTTTGTCAGTTTGCCTGTTTATACCAGTTGTTTCTGTGTCAATAAATCCTATTTTGATATATTCATCGCTTGTTAATAGTAACTCGGGTACGGGTTTATTAGATTTATAGAGTAATATATTCTCTCCATTTTTTTTAATTGTACTAATATAAGTCATATATCAATATTTAAGCTTTAACATAGCTGAAATGTGATCGCGCATATATGGAGTTTTAAAACTCAAAGCTTTATCATCCTTAAGTTGAACAATGTATTGATTATTAATTTTAAATCCATAGTATTTTTCCATCAGATATCTGTAAAGAGATAGTTGTAATGAATAATGGTAATAATTACAATCAGGAACATCTCTTGTCACGGTGCTGATACCTGTTCTTTTTCCATAAGCCGAAGTATCTATTCTTTTTGATGTTTTCCAATCAATTATATCATAATATCCAGTTTTTTTATCATTAATTAGAATATCTACAGTTCCAGCTATACTTAATTCTGAACTATATAAAGTAACTTCAGATAAAATATCAGTATTTAATTGGTTTTTATAATTATTTAACCAATCAACAGCTCTCGATGCCTTGGCTTCACTGACATAGGTTCGGTTTTTAATCCACTCATCAATCTGATTGTGAACGTCTGTACCATGTTGTCTGGCGTTGTCCCAGTCTTTAATAACAGAGTCTATTGAACGTCCAATATATTTGGGATGATTAGTAACTAATTTTCTAGCAATTTTTTGGGCATCAAATTTTTTAAAATGTTGTTCAATGAATTTAGTCACACTG
>MDSW01184921.1_pt1 | contig 23458 bp, 2 predicted proteins | sample 811171 | NCBI WGS metagenome assembly MDSW01 (sample SAMN05326641, study PRJNA326480) | marine metagenome | isolation source: seawater | place: Atlantic Ocean: North West | collected 2012 | reverse complement strand
AGGATCGTTAGCAACATCTGCTGAAATTTTCATGTGCTTAACACCGTCTATATCAACAACACTTAACGTAACGTTTGATAAAGCTGGTGCAGTTGTGTCAATACCTGAAGCCAGATCGCCCCCTTCACTTCCGCTGTAGAGAGAATTAACCATAGAAATACTATCAACAGCTGAAGATAGGCCGGATATTTCATTGGACAGTCTATTGTTAGCAGCATCTGTTGCAGAGTATTGATATATATACCAAGTACCATTAGGATCATTTGACTCCAATGTTGCACTCAAAGTGAATAAGCCATTTTCTCCTATACTGTCTTTATTGCCGCTTAGATATTTCGTGTTACCTGATTTGGCATGCTTAATTTGCACATTAAAGTTATCGACAGCATTCAAAGCATCACTTACCTGCCCACTGATGAAAACAGTAGTTTTACCAGTAACATCCGAGACATTGGATGAAATAGCTAAATTCGACATAACCGGAGCTTCTTTATCTGCAGAGCCCAAATAAAGAGGATTTGGTACATCCGTAGCGGTTGAAGCAGTCGGTGCTGAGCTGAGTCCAGTAATTTCATTACTAATTCTGTTACCGTATTCGTCAGTAGCAGAATATTGATAAATATACCAAGTGCCATTGATATCTCTGGTACCCATTACATGAGAGACACTAAAGGTACCATCATCTTCTATCTCTGATGTGCTGACACTTTTATAAATTGTTGAATTATTAAAGCTATTTTTCAATTGAACGTATAGTGAAGATACTTTAGAAACGTCAGTAACCTTACCTTCGATGGTAAGAGTGGTCGGATCCGTAGTTCCTCCTGCGGTTGTGTAAGATAATGCTAAGTCACTAATAACAGGAGCATTCTTGTCAGAAGAGCCGGCACTGTATAGTGCATTAGGAATGGTTTTAGTAACGGAAGCACTTGAGATACCCGATACCTCATTAGATATTCTATTGCCTGAAGAATCAGTTGCTGAGTGTTGATGTATATACCAAGTGCCGTTAGGGTCATTGGTTTGCATGACTCTGCTTATCGCAAAGGTACCGTCGTCTTTAATATCGTTTTCACCGAAACTAAAGTACATCGTCTTACCTGTGAAAGAATCTTTGATCTGTATGTTTCCATTTTGTACTTCTGAAGCATCATCAGACACCTTACCTGTAATGGTTACTGTGGTTTTAGAGTCATCAGAATCAACAGCATAATTTAGTGTAAGGTCTGATATTACTGGAGCTACACTATCATTTTGTACTGTTACACCTATCTGGGCGATTTGGGAAGAACCAGTATCAGAGATCATCAAGACTTCAACATCATAGACATTATCCATGCTTGAATCTTCTGGGGTATCAATAGCTTTTGCCGTTTTGAATGACAGTACACCGGTTGTTGCATTGATATCAAATAAACTGCTATCAGAACCACCAACTATAGAATAAGTGAAAGTTGTTCCGCTGACATTAGAACTGTATCCGTCGGCTGGTAATGTGGTTACTGCTGTGCCAGGTTTAGCTGCAATAGAAGCTGAATATTTTGGTAATACATTGACAGTAACGTTATTGGTAGAATTCAAACCAGCAGCATCTGTTGCTTTAATAGTAACTGTATACGAGGATTTGGTTGAATACGTAGCGGTTACAGAGTCTTTTAATTTTAAGGAACCATTAACTATCTCAAAAGAACCTGCATCCGTACCTGATAGCTCATAGGTATGAGTGTCTCCTGCATCAGGATCTCCAGGTACAATTGTACCAACCGTAATTCCAGCTACAGCCTCTGACATATATGCTGAAGAAAGTGAAATAGTTGATGGAGCTTCATTTACATTTATAGCTGACACTTCAAAATGAGTTTTGTTTCCATCAGAGTCTTGAACAGACACTAAGTACGACCCTGTTGCTTCTGTATTGAACGATACGCTGTCTTTCAATTTTAGTGTAGTACCGGATATTTCAAAGTTGTCTGATCCATGAATTAGACTGTAAGTCTTAGTCGAACCATCAGATCTAGAAAGTGTACCTACAGTTAATCCTGCGGTATTTTCATTCACACCTGCAGCAAAGCCTGAAACAGCTGTTGAAGGTGTTAAAACAATTTCATCTTGATTAGTGGTTGCTTCACTAACAGTTACACTGAAGGATTCAGTTTTACTTGCACCAGTTGTTCCCGTTGCCTTGATGGTGAAATCTAGAGAAGACTTATAAGAGGCATCCAGCTTAACATCTGACTTCAATCTTAAGTAACCCAAAGAAGAAATTTCAAGAAGACTAGCGTCTTTACCTCCTATCTCGAAGGTGTAAACTGCTGAGCTTGATGAATCTCCATTAATGGCAAGTTTTCCAAGCGATACACCAAACGTTTGCTCGGTTATAGACGAGGCTGTAAAGGCAATCGATGTTGGATCGGCAGAGATATTTACCGTAGTATCGAAAAGAGCAGAATCCGTAGCAGACTGAGAGATTTGTTCTCTAATCTTACCATTAGACTTGTCATACAGATAATACTCGCTGATGTAATATGTTCCCGTGGGAGCATCAGTATTCAGCTGTTGTTTGATGGTAAATGTACCATCCGAGTTGACGTCATTATCACCTAAATTTATATTTTGATTAAAGCTACCACCTTTTACTTTGATGTAGAAATAACCATAGTTGAAGTTAGCATCAGAAACTGTACCTGTTATTTTAAGAGAAATAGTTCCATCAATATTGTTTACAGATGTTAAGGCTACGTTACTTACAGCAGGAGCTACAAAGTCTTCTACATATAAAGCATTTTCGACAGTAACACTGGCTCCAAATAAAGGATCACCAGATGCTCCTTGGATCTCAACTTCCGTTTTGTTGTTGCTGTCATCATAGAGATAGTACTGAGAAATATAGTAGGTTCCTGGAGGGTAATTGGCTTCTACGTTTCTTGAAACCGTGAAATTACCTTCACTGTCCAACTGATCTTGTCCTATCCAGACACTTTGTTGATTGAAAGTTGGAACGTCTTTATTTCTGATATGGAAATAACCGTAATTAAAATTATCTTCAGTTATCTTGCCTGAGATTTGTATGACGGTATTAGATCCTGAAGTGGTGGTCGTCATTGACACGTTTGATAGTGAAGGTGCGGAAGTATCTTCAACATAGGAATCGTTTGTAACGACTGCTTCGAGATTTGCTATTGAATTCTCTGATTGATCATAACGTTCAGTTGTCCTGTTGTTTGATCCATCGCGCAGTGTATAGTCCTTAATAATATAAGTTCCTGGTTTAGGATTACTTCCTAAGTCTCTGCTTATACTGAAGTTTCCATCAGAATCTATTTCATGACTATTTAACCAAAGATTACTAATAGACTCATTACTACCTTTGGTTGTGTAATGGAAATAACCGTAATTGAAGTTACCCGCTTCTGTGATAGTTCCAGTAAGGACTAGCTTGGTATTTGAGCCAACAGTCTCTAAGCTCAATGTTAAGTTAGATACAGTAGGAGCTAGTGAGTCATTTGAACCACTAGGATTACCGCTTGCAGAACCGCTATATTCAGGGTTGTTGGGTATATCTATTGTTTTCCAACTAGAATGACCTTCAACTTCTTTAGTATAACGTCTTCCAGCTGCATCTGTTAATTCAATACGAGCTATGTAATACAGACCCGACGGATCATCACTGTATAACTGTCTAGAGAGGACATAGTTTCCGTTTTCATCAATGTAATTATTTTCATCAGTATAGGTATCACTGAAGTTCTTACTATGCCAAACACTGTGATCAGACTTAGCATGCTTCCATTGAACATCTATACGTTGAATGCCTGATTCATTATCGGTTGCTTCTACAATAGCTTGTATTAAAGCTTTACCTTCAGAGTTGGTAGTACTAGCCAGAGTGACATCAACTAAAGTAGGAGCTAATTTATCTGTAGCAGAAGCAGATAAAGCATTGGGTATATCTGCTGATGCCATAGCAGTTGTGATGCCTTTAATTTCAGTATATTTCCAATTGCCAGCAAAATCTTGAACACCAATTCGCTCTATGTACCAGGTACCTGCAGGATCAGATGAACTTAATATTGTGGAATACTCTAAGGAACCATCTTCCTTAATATGTCCTTGGTTTTGGTAGGCGTTAATCCACTTTTGATTTCCGGTATCATTATGTCTTAACCTAATATCAACTCTTGATGCTCCAGAAGAATCGTCTGAAGTCAGACCGGTAATGATTAAGGTTGTTTCATTGGTAGAAGAATCTACAGTATGAGACAGGGCTAAATTACTAATGCTTGGTGATGAAGTATCAAAAGCACCTAAATATAGGGGGTTTGCAATTGTTGTTTTAACTACACCCGAAGATAGATGACCGTTTACTTCGTAATAATATCTATTATTACTTCCATCATTGACTTCATAATAAGATATATACCAGACACCTTCAGGATCTTCTTTACCAAAAGTAATCGAATTTGTAGTGAAATTACCATCATCAGATATTTGGTTTTGGTAAGCGCTTATCCATTTTTCATTTCCAGTTTCAACATTTTTCAGTCTAAATTGAATATTGTTAATACCAGAATCGTCTGTAGCTATACCACTAACTGATATAACAGGCTTACCTTCTTGGATAACAGTATCAATTGATAGTCCCGATAAGGAAGGAGCAACTTTGTCATCCGAAAGAGTAACCGACATGGTTCCTGATTTTGTTTCAGATCCTAAGCTTGCTGTTACTTCAACTAAATAACTACCGTTTCGATCAAAGTCTTTTGCATCTTCAATTGTCATGGATTCTTTAAAGGAAAGAACTCCACTTGTAGTATCAATATCAAATAAATCTTTGTCTGCACCACCTGTTATGGCGAAAGAAATTCCAGCTTCAGAAGGAGTGACAACATTTACAGAGCTGGCAACACTTCCAACCAATGTTCCAGGAGCTGTAACAATGGAGCTATCGAAAGTAAATGCGCTTAATGAAGTATCGATGTTTGTCTTGTTGTAACTTGAATCAACCGTAACAAAATCAGCAGAAGTGATTGTACTGGCATCAGTATTAGCCACTATTACCCAAAGTTTGTAATAATTACCAGATCCATCTTTTACTGAATCCATTAACAATGTGTCATTGGCAAATTGTCCCGTACCTTGCTGTACTACTATAGTTTTATTTGCCCAATCACCCTTTAGACCGATCTTGTCTTCTCCGGACTTAAAGTCGAGGATAACAGCAGGTCTTTCCCAATATTCCAAATAGGAAATTTGACCATCGCCATCACGATCATAGCCATTCAAACTATTGCCTGATAGATTCCAGAAACTGCTTGAAGATTCAATTACAAAAGTGTCATTACCGCTATCACCTTTGTAGAGAACATTCTTAATATTACTAGCACTTAGGATGTCATTACCCGGTCCACCTTCAAATCTGTGATATTCGACACCAACAGATTTAAGAATATCATCACCTGCTCCACCGTGAATAAATCCTCTGGCATTATTGCCTATAGTAATAGTATCGTCTCCTCCAGCACCGCTGTAAAAGACATCTCTGCCTTGACCATCCACATAATTGACTGTGGCTGTATCATTGCCTGAAGTTCCAACAGAAGCGGTTTGGATATTGTCCCAATGAGTATTTTGTAAACCGGACTGAGCAGGAACCAAAAGATTATCGTAGACAGAAGAGCTTGCGATAGTTTTATCTGCAACTATTTGATTATCTACAATGTTTGCTGGTCCGTTAAATTTAAATCCAGATTGATTAAATATTGATTCCGATATGACTGTTAACGCTGTTTGTTGGTCCGATGCAGCTATACCAGTTAATTGTGTTAGATCTAAATTATTGATACCCAATGCAAGAGCCGCGATATCTGCTGCCATTACTGGCGCATCTACACCATTACCTGAATTAGTTAATGTAGGACCTCTTAAATATGACGTCCACAACGTCGTTAAATCCAGAGTATAAGCAATAATTGAGTCAAAAAGATCTGACTCAGTTGAAATTGCTGAGTTGATATAACTTGTTATATCGCTGACATCAGAATTACTTACCAAGATATCTGAATAAGTAGCGGATGCACTATTTAGAGTACCTGAATTGCCGTCAGTTATTGCTTTTAGTTCTGTTGCGATGGCTGCTGATACCTTTGCAAGTAACTTGGTAGTTAATGCATTGTTATCAAGTGCAGCAGAAGCATCTCCAGAATCATCATCAATGATAGTGACTGTTATCTGTTCTGTGCCTAGCTTAGCTTTATTAACGGATTCACTATCAAGTGCAAAGGTTACATTAAAGGTTTCGTTAGACTCGGCAACATTGTCGTTTCTTACGTCTAAGTTAATAATGGCATTTTTCTGACCTTTTAAGAATGTTATTTGCCTATAGCCACTATCATCAGACCACCACCAGTAGTCTTCATCTCTGGTTGCATCACCACCTTCAAATTTATAATTAATTACAAAATCTTCTTCTGCTGCTTTACTGAGAGAAACTTCTAATTGTGCCCATCCCCTACTTTCATTAATTGTTATATCTGAAATATAAGCAACTGGAGCTGGAGTTTCAGCTACACTGAACGGAGCAATTACTTTAGTAAAGGCATTACCATCCGAAGTCTGCAAAGAAGAGCCTTCAAAATTTAATTCACTGTAGTATTGACCTGAAGAACCTGCGGTGTTTGCAAAATAAGATTCAAGATCTGTTTTAGGCATACCTTTTTCAAATACCTTGAGTATGTCTACTTTAAGAACTGGAGCTCCACCACTTTGTGGTAGCTCTACTGTTACCATTGCACCTGCCTGTTCTATGGTAATTTCTGTAATGTTTCCGTCTTCACCGGTGTAAATTACAGTTATATCTTCATTGTCCGGTACATAAATATAATTAGCAGAACCAACTTCTTGAGTTGGATCAACAGTTACATTGAAACGAACTTCAATCGCTCTTTCACCCGGATCAATATTACTGTCTGTTCCATCGATTAGAATACCTGAGAATTGAATAGATTCAGCAGTGGTTGGAAGCGACCCAACTTTCACTTCAACTAAAAGACCTTTAGAGCCTGATTCTAAATTAAGAGCTCCCTGCAAAGTTGATTGATTAATCTCAATCACACTCGAGTCCATAGTAAGAACACCGTTGGCTGCAGTGAAGCCAGGCGTATGCGTAACCTGCGTTACTACACCATACGACGAAATCTCATGATCAGTAATAGTAACTGGATTAGTTGCACCTAATCTAAAGCCATCAAATGCAGTTTGGCCAGTAACCAATTCTGCAATCGACTCCATGGCTGCATTGTAAGCAGCCTGAGTTAAAGACTCGGTTTGAGCAGCTGTTAAAGAGACATTGCTTACTGATGATGCACCGGTTGTTGCAATGGCCTTAGCTATAATATCGCTTAGAGCTTGATTGGTAATTGTTATGGCTCCTTTAGCAGCAATATCACCAATGATATTGACCATATTCCCTGCTATGAACAGGTTAAGTTGATGAACATCCCAATCACCTGGGTATTGTTTGAGCCAACTGGAATTTAGAGTCCAGAAAGGATGACCATGATAATTACCCTCTCCTTCTACCCATCCATTTTCAAAACCAAGAGCCTTTGAAATATCTATAACAGCCTTTTTGTCGTCAATACTTCTATCTAAATTCTGAACTTCTAAAGTTATGTGTGATAGAGGAGTCAATGAATATTCACCCCATTCTCTGTTAGCACTAAAGGCAAGGTCCGAATTGATCTTGATGACCTTGTCATTCATCATTCCAGTTCCCATGTCTAGACCACCCTTCAAAAGAATTGGTGAGTCCTGAGCTGCTTTATTTAAAGATAGCTTAAATTGCCCTCTAGCATCGGTTACAGCAAAAGGTTCTGAAGCATCTTGAATTCCGTCATTATCTACATCTTGCCATACTGTTGCTCCAGATAAGTAACCCGATACATGAGCATGACCAATAACTTCGAACGTACCGTCAGCAATAGAGTCTTTTAGTGTGAAATGATACTGTTTGGTTATCGGATCAGATTTACCATCCGTAATTTCAAACATGACTTCATAACGGGTGTACCCATCTTCGTAATTCAAAGTTGTTTTGGGAGACAATATTCCATTTTGATCTACCTGCAGAGGTGCATCAGATACCGGCCTTCCAAAATAGTTATTCCATAACGTTCCCCAGCCTTTTCCGCCCTCATCTCCAGAAGCCCAAACACCTAAGATTTTCCAAGTTAATGGATCAAAATCTAAGTCAAAACCTTTAATTTTTATGGATTGATCGGTTGCATCATCTATAAATTGAGTTTCTTCACCCCACATATCTCTGAAGAAAGGTACTCGGTTTCCATCAAACGTTCCTTCTGGAATATTTCTTACATCGATCCAGAGAGTTTGCTCTGTAGTAGCGTTTGTCTCTCCTGACCCATCATTACCAATAACTTTGACTTTGTATTGGTTGTATTGCCTCATTTGCCAACCGTCTACATTAGAAAAGTCCGATACTCCTTGTGCGCTTTGGCTAGTTGGTTGCTCATAATCAGGAGCAACTTTCCATGTCAATTCTCCTGTTTCTGAGTCTATGTTGAAAAGATTTCCATCTCCGTAAGATGTATCGATGGAGAAAGTTACTGTATCTCCGTCTCCATCCCATGAATCTCTGACCGCACCAAAAACTTCAGTTTGTTCTTCATTAACCGTTTTGTATCTGTACCAAAAATTTGGTGATTCATTTTGTCCGGCCTCGACTTTGCCTAAGTCGCGCTTCTTGTAGATAACAGTGACACCTTGCTCAATTAGGACTCTGGCATCCCATAAATCATAGATATCATAATTAACGCCATCTATAGTTTGAGTGCCATTTTTTCTAAACGGCTCAAAATATTCGTAGACAGTTCCATCAGACTGTGTCCACCTAGATTCGTAACCAACCAATCTAACCGTATCCGTATCATCTCCTCGGATAGTCCAAGTTCGATTATCCCAACTCATTCTCCATAAAGTATCTAAAGAAATATTTAGAACGTCATTGAAGGTATCAGAATTTTCTATACTTAATTGCGGGTATCTAGAGCCAACTTGTAATCTTTCTCCAGTAACAGCATCCTGACCTTGGAGATATATTAATGAGTGCTCTAAACCTTCCCTTTGGCCATCATTAGCTATATTGATAGTAAATGTGGTTGAAGTTTGTCCAGCAGGTATAGTCCAGCCCCCAGCAGGTAGATTATTAGTTTCTCCAAAATCTGCAGGGCTTACGTTTTCTGCATAAGTGAGTGTATTGTCATCTGTGAGGTAGCCGTATCTATACTCTGTCGCTACCCAAAATCCGCTTATATCATTTTCAGACGCTTCACTAATATTTACAGTTATGGTTGCTAGACCATCTGATTCATTAACAGTTACATTTTCTGCATAAATTATTGGATTCGTGTTGTTGGATACATAAAAAATAGACTGAATAGCACTAAATGGCTGAGCGCTCTTACTGTCTTGGCTTGCGGCTGCTTGAATATCAAGACCATCAAAATCAACGGTTAAATTGTAGTTTCCAGGTTGTCTATATGAACCTTCTGCAATTTCTTCTATATCGAAGAAGCCTGAAAGATCCATGCTTTGAGCACCGGCAAACAATGAGACTAAGTTTAAATTCAATTGAGATGATCCATTTGAATCTTGCGTAACGCTAATAACATCACTTAGAGTATTTTCGTTTGTATACTCAGCATCAAATAAGAGTCCTTCAGAATTTTCATAAGTTACCTGCACGGTTTGTGTGGGAACTTTTATATCCACAGATGTGCCATCTGAGCTCCAGTTAATTTTTACTTTGGCTTTAAGACTTTTTGTAGCTTGGTTGTCTCTTTGAAGAGCCGCTGTTGTTTCATCTGCAGTCTGACCTGGACCTGGATAATACCAATAATCAGGAAGACCATCTTTCAACGTGAAAGTAACAATCAAAGATCCTTGTTGTCCAGCACCAGGAATACTTTCTAAATCAAAAGTAAATACAGGCGCTGTTCCTGATGTTGAATCTGGATTGAATAAATTTTGAAGATTATCGAGGTTTAAATGGGTCCTGGTCGATAGAGCTAGCGAATTTTCCGTACCAACCAACTCATGACCACCAAACGCTATATCTGTAAATCTACTTGTGTAAGGGATAATGGCTGATTTGAAGTTGGTCTCATTACCATTTACGTAATCAGTAACTGAAAAATAATTTTCACTTAACCTGAAACCATCATAAGGTTCTTCTACATTAGGAACATTTACTAAAGATTGAGAGTCTCTTAAATCAATATTCTCAATACTTTCCACCCTATTGCTCCATCCCTCTTCAGTGACTGCATTTCCTTGCGCATCATAGGAAGTCCAAGTTTGTTTGGCAGAAACAATCTTTTTAAGATCTATTCCATTATAAGATGGGTTGTCGTGTCTTAAATCATTAGATCCAAGATTGGTAGGCATACCTGCCAATACGAGGGTATCATCACCTGTGCCACCAGAAATAAATTCAGGTAGTTCAGAAGCTATCGATAAATCCAGAATATCATTTCCAGAACCACCATCTAGTACATCATTTCCAGTATCAGCAATAAGTCTATCAGCGCCCGATCCACCATCAATCCTATCATCTCCTTCTCCACCACTTAATGTATCTTGTCCTGAATCACCAAAGATAACATCATCCCCAGCTCCACCAGCAATGGTGTCATCACCGGCTTTACCAAATATAGTTTCGTTAGCTTCGATACCATATATCTGGTTGTCACCAGCATCACCAACGACATTACCTAACTGACTTGCATCAGTGTAATTGTTGTATTTATTAAGAAGATTTCTATCAAATGTCTCTTCCATCTCACGACCGAAATCATCAAATCTTCTGGCCATGTCTTCTTGGAACCAGTCTTGAGCAAGCTCCTCCGAACTGGCTGATGTGAATCTACTGAAATCAAAGTTAATTTCTTCTGCTATCGATCTGAAGTCTAGATCTTGGACAGAAGATTGAACAGCTGAAATTTGTCTTAATACTAATTCGACCAGTTCTGCATTTAGTGTTCCATCGGACTTAATGTAATTGGCTTCTGCAATAGATACCTTACCTAAGTTATCGTTGATATCATCTTGAATATTAAGGATAGAAGATATTTTGATTTCGCTTGAATATTGCGAATCATTCCAGTTGACGTTATAACCCCAGGATTGCGGTTCAAGAACTAATTTATCGAAAAGGCGTGCTGTAAAGACAAATTCGTAATAGTTATCCTTATCAGCATCTCTTGGGTTTTCAAAGTCAATTTCACTGGGCCTACCTGCATAGATTATTCCATCAGTTGAAACGGTAAAGATTTGATGTAGTGCTGAGTTATCTTTCAGGTTGTAATCTGCTTCAAACCAAATATATTGACCATTTGGTAATTGTTGTACGTTAACCGGATTTCCTTCAGAATCATTGATTTTAACAGTAGTTGCACCAACATCAATTTGGCCAAGGATTGCTTCGTATTTAGCTCCGACAGATTCTACGTCTCTATTTATATCCAGTGTTGATGCATCAGTATCTAGCAACACACCAAGAACACCAAGATCATCGGCGTAACCACGGTCAGTCGCTGTGGTCATAATCAAAGTATGATTAGCAAGTTCTCCAGTACCCTGAACAAAAGAAATGTTTTCAGAAGTTAGATCTTTTCTATTAAACCCAGAATCTCCTGATACTGTTAGAGCTATTTTGTCTACACCAGGTGTAAAGTCTGCTATTAATACAACTTCTGTCCAATTTAATTCAGAACTTAAATCTAGCGTGCCATCTCTATTTTGATCGTATCCGTTAATTCCGTTTTTTGCATTTGGATCCCAAGGTTTAGCATCATCTCTAATACCAAAATTACCAGAGTCTCTCATGTAATTTGACCTGAATAAGAAGACATCTGCACCTTCTCCACCAGTTACATGACCATGTGAGCCCCAATCTCTTCCTGGGTCAATTGTATCGTCGCCAAAACCACCATGTATGTATTGAAATTGGTGTGGGTCTATTTTAATCAGGTCATTTCCATCTGTTCCTACTATATCTCTAGGAGCCTGGGAATCACCAATTAGTTCAGGTTTCTCCTTTAAGGTGAATACAGCAAGTTCTGAAGGCGGTGATGCAACTTTAGCAAGATCATCAGCTGTACTTTCTCCTATTTGGATCTTCCAATCTTTGGAAATAACTGTACCGCCAGCACTTGCCGTTATTTGAACCTCATAGACATTGTCGCCATTAGCATCAGAAGGGTTTGCAAAGGAAGGTCTTTCGTTGAAATAAATTTCGCCATTCAATATATTGAAAGCACTGGCATCTGCACCACCCGATATAGAATAGACTATTGAATCATTATTGTCATAACTCCACCTTAGAACACTCTCAGGACTGCCAGAACTATCAATAATAACTTCATTAGTATTTACTCTTATAGGCAACGAATAGCCAATCGAGAAATAAGCTTCAAGAGACTTTTCACCTGCTTGAATTATCTGTTGGCTAGCTACAGGCGCATTATGCTCTTGAACGAAGCGTTGATCATCATTCGATTCCCAGCTCAAGGAGGGATCTTGACCTTCTTTTACGACAATAATCATGTCCTCATTGGTCATAACACTGTCTTCGTTTCCTTGACCGTAATGTATTATGCTAAGTGTTATTTCATACACATTATCCTTGTCGGAATCTTGTGGGGCATCAAAATCTAGCGTTCCACCGCGAACTTTAAGGTAGTACTCGCCATCTTCTCTATGTATATAGAAAAGTTCATTATCTTTAATTGGATTATTGTTTTGATCTCTTGTGTCTATCCTGACATCACCCTGCCCATCTTTGGGTGCATTTGTGATGTTAAGCTTGTAACCTTTGTATCTGGTGCTTTCAACAGACTGATTAAGTATTGAAGCTTCAACTGTATTCCATGCATGGGACATATTGACCCCACTGTATTGAGATACGATAACTCCATCTTCATCAACTGCATTGAAACGAGGGAAAGTTATCTTAAAACCTTCAACATTTTCATTTTGGTCATCAATAAAGACTGGAACTCTTACTTCAACAGAAGTTTCACCAGCAGGTATCAAAACAGAGCCTGACATCTGTTGATAGTCATTATCCCATGCCCAATCACCTTTCTCAGAACCATTCTGAAGTTCGTAATCAATGAAGAAGTCTTCATCTTGAGCCATGCTAAGGTTAATGGTAAAGACAGCCTCTTCTCCTTCTATTACAGCAACATCTTGGCTATAAACAGTTAATTTATTTGAAGTGACGTCCAGCATCGTTGCAAAATTACTGAAAGGACCAGGGTTACCTGTTTTTGAAGTCCAAGACAGTCCTTCAAAGTCTATTTCTAGGCCGTATCTACCTACTTCAATAAAGTCACTAAGATCAGCTCCCGTACTTTCTCCAGAGCCCAACAATAAAGAGGCAATCTGTAAATCGAGAGAAGGTTGACCGTTTTCATCTATAGATAGAGAAATGAAGTCTTTATTAACATTATCCCAAGTAATAGTTTCAGTTGAACCATCAGCACTAGTAAGGGTTGCTACGACTTGTTGATCTGGAATAGAAAAACTTATAGTTTGTCCGTCAGAACTCCAATCAAAAGTTAATGAAGTTTCTAATTTTTTTGTGGGTTTTTCACCTAAACCACCATAAAAGCTGGTGTTTGCTTGGTTCGCTCCCGACCAGTCTCTGCCATTAAGTAGAGTACTACTAACAGTAGCAGTACCAGATTCACCGTTAGCAGGCAAACCACTTAGATCAAATGAAAAAGTAGGAGACTTACCAGTTCCGTCAGTGAACAGGCTATCTAAGTTTTCTGCATAAACAGGGTTATACCAAGTAAATGTTACAGCTTCACTTACGCCTGAATTTCCTTTATTGAAGGAAACATTTACTATTTTAATGGCTGCAGAAGCAGTTGAAGTTGAGGTAGAGGTAGAGTCTCCGTCAGGTGTTATCGATACTTGTACTGCATAAGAGAAACTATCGCCTTGGGTATTTTCAATTAGTGCATTGGTAGGATTAAACGATAACTGCAGTAGCTCTTCAACCGATAAAATATCACCAACTTGCAGAACTGTTCCATCTGCTTTTTCGATAGTTCCATCATCGGGTATAGACATTATTTCAACAGTATTATTAGATCCGGGTAGAGCGGTTAACATGGCTTCTCCACCCATACCGCTATGATTTACACAATAGAAATATAGTTCGCTTGGTGTGTCTTCAGTAATTGTTATTGAGGTAAATGCACCTTCAGTACCTGGTGTGCCTGAATTAGTAACATTGGATGTAAATTCAGTTCCTCCAGCATGTATACCATTTAGAATTTCGCTAAATCTTAAAGGGTGGTTAGCATTAGAAGCATCAGATTGATCAAAAGTGTATGTCGCTCCGACTGTTAATGTTAAATTTGGAGTTTCTACACCATCAATAAAATACTTATTTCCATTTGACGTAGAGACTACAGTTACTATGAAGGTTTGATCTGATGGTGCAGTATTATCAGCAAAAAATGGAGTAGGATCTTGGAGGTCAAGATCAAACCTACCTTGATTTACGGGATAAACAAAACTCCAATCATTTAGAGTATCAGCTCCTGTTGCTTCAAATTCCCAAGATATTGGGTTTTCGGGCACATTATCAAACCATATTTGCATTGCTGTAGATGCATCACCTAAGCCAGTCGGTCCAAGCCCTATAATTAAGCTAAGTGCCTCCCAGAACTCAGGAACATCTAATTGCTCCCATCCTCCTTCGTAGGTAGGTAAAGGAACATTTACACCCGTTGCTTGTGTTAATTGTGTCGCAAAATTTATAGGAGATCCTTGGTTGAAAATAGTAGACTCCCAAAGCCCAATGGCATCAGCTAAAGAAACTTCAATATTTCCAGCATCATTAATAGGCATATACTGAAGCCATAAGCCTTGTACATAGCTTTTTTCAAGATCACTAGTTTGGTTAGGATCCCTATTTGGATCATTAAAATGATCGAGTAGTTCATCTCTGGTTACGAAGCCATAATCAGTAAAATTAACATAAAATTTAACTTCTAGATCCGTTCTGATCTCGTTAAGAGAGTATTTATTGAAGTAATATTCAATCGCAGTTTGTAAGTCTGTGATGCCAAGATTTGTTGAAGAATTAATGGCTTGATCTAATGCAAGATAAAAATCGGGAAGATTTACAAAGTCATAATTACTAACATGAGATCTGTCAGTTACATCATCAGGAATAGTCCAGTCGGTATTGTCAGCAACAAATTGCATCAATGGCAACATCATTGATGAATAGTTACCTACAACTTCAGCGCTTAAACTCACCCAAGCCGCTTTGAAATTAATTTCTACTGACCCATCTAATCTTGTTCCATTTTCAAGAAACCTTTTAAAATCATTGGTATAAGTATCACTGTCTCTGGGTGGGGTTACTGGATCAGCGCCATTTACGATTGTTTGAATTTGATTACCATCTGAGTCCGTAGTAAAACCATACTGAGGAAGATCTTGTCCTTCTGGCAGAGCTTGATACTCCCATGTCGACTCTACATCTTCTCTAATTTTCGTCTTAGATATGGAAGGATTCTTAGCTCGCAGACCTTGATGCACAGAAACGAATGTGCTCTGATCTTGAGTGTTTGAGTCAACAGTTATCCAGTCTGTTATTTTAATTTCTCTAGATGCTAGCTCTATACCGTTGTTATTGATTCCGTCTGCTAATTTCCAATTAGGATCTTGAGATACAGAACCCTCAATAACCTCAAACCTGTTGTAGTCTGTAAACAGAGACGTGTGCTCTGTCATTTCTATTATTTTCTGATCTGGATTCAAAAATGCATATGAATCAGCCAAAGGTCTGGGTGAGTCATCCCAGTCTGGGAATTTAAGTATTACATCAAAATCCTGAAAATCGTCGCCCTCTTGGACTCTAACAGTAACCAAATAAGATCCGTCTTTATCGGCATCATCCAAAATACCTGCATTGTCTTTAGTTGCTACTGTTGTGTCATTGATTACAACGGTTGTAGAAACCAAGCTATGAGACATGGATACACCTTGGTAAGTAGAATATTGAGTCAGTAAAGTTCCATCTTTAACAAAACCCATACCGAAAGCTTCTTGAGGTGTGTAGCTGTTACCTTCTGCATCCTTATAATTTGCGAAATCATTGAACCTGACTGTGAAGGCTTCAGGATTTACTTCTTCGACACCATCAAATATTACTGGGACGGTGATAGTTTTTTCAGTTTCACCTGGATTAAAAGTGATTGTTCCAGATACTGGTGTATAGTCCTCTCCAGGAGTTGCTACTTGACGAACTCCAAATTGATCTCCAGGACCTGTTTCCCAATTGATTGTGTATGGGAAATCTAAAGGATTAGATAAAGAGACAACTATCTTTGCTTCTCCTTCAGCTTCAGTTACACCAACCGCTCTTGCAGAAATCGTAGCAATGTCGTTGGTAACATCAAACATAGAGATGAAGTTACTAAAGCCATCTAAGTAGTATTCACCTGCATCATCGTAGTAGTCGTCAAATAAATCAGTACCATCGGCATTCTTATCAAAGCTTGCCATAAAGGTGTAGGAACCTAATTTAATAAAATTAGATATTTCTTCAGGGATAGCCTCTCCAGCTTGTGGAACAAAGAAAGATGCTATATCAAGTTCAAGTGCTCTAAATCCATCATCTGTGGGCTTGAAGCTAATGGCGTCTTTGGCATAACCAGTTGCAAATTCAAACGTTTTAGATTCGCCTGCTCCGTTTGTATAAGTAACAGTCATCACACCATCTGGAATGTTAACAACAATACTTGAACCGTCAGATGACCAAGAAAAACTCAAATTAGTAGTTAAAGTCTCTTTGTTCACTCCCTTGTCTGTGGCTTCGTAGAAAGTTTGAGCTGTTCCATCTGCCCTACCGTACCAATCTCTTTCGTTGGTCAGCGTAAGCGTGACACCTGAGTTACCGGACTCACCCGCAGCCGGAATACTGATAAATTTATAAAATAGAGATGGAGAATTTCCACCTAAGCCATTGAATACATTTGATATATTTTCTAAATTAAAGGCTTCAAAATAGGAAAGGATTGCACCTGGTTTATCAGTCTCTTCTCTTATAATTAGTGGCCTTAATGCAGAATAGGTTTCTGATAAGCCTGTTTCGGAAGAAGCATCAGTTCTATGATCTATGCTTTGATGCCAACCTGCACTGAGTTTAAATCCATCATTACCAAGAGAAATGTCATTCGTAACCTCAGTACCCATGTACCTTTCAAACTCTCCAGGAGCATTGTCTTTAAAGGTAATACTTCCATTTTCGTCTATTCTAAATCTATCAGCATCTGGACCGCCTACTATAGAATAAGTAAAGTTTCCTTCTTCGTTAGCGGAGAAGTTCATATTACCACCAGATCTAACCAGCCACTCTATTCCTGAAGTTGTTTTGAGCTCATAAGTTTTACCGTCTATTGTTTTTTCTACAATAGTAGATACCGGAAGTCCTTTGGTGTTTGAATTTAGATAAACCTCATCTTGGTTTATTTCAAATGTCTTCTCAACAAAGTCAGTAAATTTATCTAGGGTGAAATCAAGTGCACTGGAGACAAGGTTTTGGAAAACTATTGTTCCTTGCGAGAAGAAGCCATCCATTAGTCCTGAAAATAAATCTATACTATCCTCGGTAGGAGTCAGCGCATCCATATAGGTTACAACTTCAGTCTCACTTCTTGCTTTAGCTAAGGCTAAATAGATACCCAAGTCACCTTGTGTTGAAGTCCAGTTATAAGTTGTAAAATCATTTCCCCAGTTACCATCTTTTAATTGTATGGAGGGGTTCTTAAGATAAGTTTTAACCTGATCAGGAGTTAACATCCATTGACCTGTGTTTCCTTCTATTCGATTTCCGTTCGAATCGTATCTAAATCTCTCACCGTTATATTTAAACCAAACAGTCTGCTCCCAAAGCTGTTGACCGTATTCATCAAAAGGAACCCATCTTGAAGTAGATTCTGAATAGGTCGTTCCTCTGTTGTACTCCATTCCCATATCAACAAGATCGTCAATTTGAGAATCAGTAAGTTCTGATAATTTTTTACCAGTTATAACTTCTAAGTGACGTGCTACTTTAGATATTTGCTCAACGTAATACTTTCCAGCCCAATCAGTCACACCACCGTCAGGGCCAAAGTTAACTCGGTTGTCAAAAGGACTGGGTTCTTCAGAGTCTAAAACATCTGAAATAAGAACTGCCCACTCACCCATTGTCTTCGTGGCGCCGAGGAAAGTGACAGTCTCTCCATCATAATCTTCCAGCGGGACAAAAGTTTTGTAGTTCGTTGCAGGATCAAATCCCATTTCTTCAAGAACTGTATTTTTAATTTCTTGGATAATTGCTGTAGTGGCATTTTGAATAACAACATCAAATTGACCTGTACCGTCTTTTTTCATCTCGAAAAGTTTGGTCAAATCGTTTGAGTTTAGAATAGCTTCAACTATTTTATCGTTAAAGGTATCGCTTGCCTTAGCAAGAAGCTCTTCAAAACCCTCTAATTCAATAGTTATTCTGGGTTGTGATCTAAGATCTACTTGACTGTCCCAAGTTGATCTTCCCAATACTTCAGTTCCTGTTTTAAATAGGTCAGTAATTTGTGTTCTAACAACTGGGGCTATTTCTGTGGTGAAGTATTCAGCTACTTTCTTAGAGGTATCACCAAGTGTTGATACCATGATATTTCTGGCTTGTGCAGTAAGTGCTGCTTCAGCTTGTTCTTGTGAATTTGCGGAATAAGCAAGTGCTATAGGATCAAAACTAGTAAGGTCTGGAAAGGCATCACTTAATCCATAGGCTGCGGCAATTTTTGATTGAGCTTCATCTAATGTTACGGTCCCTTTCGCATAGGCTCTTGATATTTGCGTACTTACAGGGCTAATTACTAAATCAGATTCTCCAGAGGCTCCAGCTTCGCTAACCGTTAGTTTAAATTCTTGTTCATTTGGCTTTCCTGTTCCAAGGTCGTAACCACCCGTAACATAAAGAACTGTTCCTGCAGGTAAATCTGTATCTAAACCAAAATTACCCAATGCATCTGTTGTGGTTGTCGGTTCATCTGAATCTATAACACCATCACCATCCAGATCTGCCCAAACAGTTGCTCCAACCAAATAACCATCAATTGCTTGTCCTTGACCTTTAACATCCAGGACATTGATCTTTATAGATTTAAAAGAAGCATTACCGGAGGCATCAGTTGCAATAAGGTTTACATCGTAGGTATTGTCTCCGTCTTTATCTAAGGGTGCAGAATAATTAGGGCTATTAATAAATGAAATTCTTCCATCTGCATTGACAGAGAATAAAGCAGCATCATCGCCACTCAGAGTAAAAGTAATTTTCTCGCCTTCAGGGTCAGTAGCTGAAGCAACCACAACCCCGTCTCCGCCTAATATATTCTCTTTAACATTGGCTATAGCATCTAAAGTTATAAATGGTGATACATTTATAGACAATTCCAGAGCTGCTTCTTTAGCGGAACTTTCTAGCTGTTCTAAAGTTTCAACCACCAAACTGGTACCGGTAGTAACGGCTGTAGAAATCTTCGATATTAAGCTGTTTTCATCATCAACAACCAATTTTTGATAAGTTGCTATTTGACTGATAGAGGCAGAATTATTGATGCTAGTAGCTGTATTTACCAATTGAGCGGCAACTTCTTGTGATATTTGTACCACCTTTGCTTGTATATCAGCAGAAAGGTTGGAGGCGGAAGAATCTAATATAGTTTTTAGAGCGAGTTCTGATGAAAAATCAGAGGATACTTTTAGAGTTTTAACTAACTCCTCAAGAATTAATTCATCACCCTCTCCATCAGCCAAACCTGAACTTTCTAATAAAGCTTCACCAGCAGAAAGAACATTTATTAAGTTGGCGTTTACTTTTTGAGCTTCTAGGGACTCTAGTGGATTACTGGTTGTTAAATCAAAATCAGCAGGTAAGCCCAAATTCTCAAGTACGGCAGCAGAGTCACTTCCTGACGCTTCAACAATTGTGGTTATTGCTGAAACATATTTACTGTCTTTGGAGGCCGTTAATGTGACAGTAACTGCTTCTCCAGTTGAAGTATCGATACCTCCATCTGCTACAATTTTAACTCCCTTATTATCATCAAGATTGAAAGTATAATTACCTAGTTCGTCTGTTGTAGTAGTTGCTAAGACATTGCCATCGATATCAAGCACTTTAACTGTAGAACCACTTACATAACCATCAACAACTGCACCAGAAATAGTTTCAGGATCTTTTCCGTCGGCAATAACTAAGGTTAGATTTTCACTTACAGAAACTCCATCATTGTCTGTGGCGGTTAGAGTTACGGAATAGGTATTTTTTGATTCAAAGTCTGCAGAAATCGAATCTTTGAATTTTAGTGCACCTTCAACTATCTCAAAGGAATCTTTATCGTCTCCAGTAACAGTAAAAGTATAAGATGTATTTGGATCTTGATCGATAACCGATATGGATCCAAAAGAAGCTCCTGCGATATTTTCGTCTACGAATAAGCTTTCTAGGGATATTGAAGTTGGAGCATCGTTAAGGTCCGTAACGGAAATTGAAAATGTTTTGCTGAATGCAGCATTAAGGCTATCTGTAGCTGTAATGGTTACTTCGTATGTATTTTTTGCTTCAAAATCTGCTGCAACGCTATCCTTTAATTTTAGCTCTCCATTTACTGATATTTCGAAGAAAGCTGAATCATCTCCAGAAAGGGTATAGGTAGCAGAAGTTGAATCGACATCAGAGGAACTGATAGTCCCTACCACTGAACCAATTGAATTTTCATCTATGGACAGAGAGCTCAATGTAATGTCTGTTGGTGCATCATTTACTGGAGTAATTGAAAAACTAAAAGTTGCTGAATCCGTTCCTCCCTGTCCATCTGAAACAGTCAAAACTAAAGTACCTATTTCAGTGGTTTCATCGTTGACATTTGCATTAGGTGTAAAGGTAATCATATCCAACTGAGCTATAGTCAGAGTGGAACCTGTTGATAAAGTCGTACCATCTGCAAGGGTTAATACACCTCCCGTAGGTATTGAAGTAACAGTAATAGTTAGAGAATCTCCATCAGGATCAGTTGGCGCGCCGATACCGAATTCAGCTGCAGCATCCTCAGATAAAGCAAAAGTGGTATCAGCACCCATATTAGGTGCATTGTTAGTATTTGCCGGAGGTGGGGTGGGTGTAGAGCTTCCTCCTCCACCGCCTCCACATGCGGCAAGTGCCAACATAGCAAAATTGCTGAAAAGGAAATTTGTTGGTCCTTTTAATTCAAATCTCTTATTTGAATTCGGTTGTTCCTGTCTGAGGATATTGATTAATTGGTTTTGATCAGATGAGTCAGTTAACTCTTTTTTTATATCACCCATAATTTAGTAATTTTTTTAGTTTTGTCACTGATATTAAATATATGACAAAGTGGCGAAAGTGCCAACTAAAATATGAGCATTTATTTAAATATTTTAGGTCTTAGAAATTAGTGTATCTAGACTGTAATTCTTTTATTTCTCTTCGAAGAAGTAAAATTGCAATTAGATTAGGTACAGTAGCAATAGGTCCAATCACAGTAGCTATATCCCAAACAATTTTCGTATCAATTATTGAAGCTAGAAAGAAAGCACCTACATAAATAATACGATAGTGTATTACCCACCTTTCACCAAACAAATGGACAGTTGCTCTGTCACCATAATAGGACCAAGCTATGGCTGTAGAAAAAGCAAACAATAAAAGACCTATAGCGACAATATATTGACCATATTCGCCGAAGACACTTCTGGTGAAAGCCTTACCTGTTAAATCAGCTCCTAAGAGCAAAGAAGAACCATTAATATAAATATCAGCTGTATTTAATTTGCCATTTTCAATATTTATTGTTCCATTAAATAAAGTGCCGTCAGGATTATGCACTGTTACGTTCTCAGCAACAGACCTGTTGTGCATAAGCGTTAAATCTGAGGCAACTATAGATCCAGATTCAATTTTTAAATCTGAATTCATAGCAAGATCACCAGAACAACTATAGATATAATCCCTAAGTTGAGATACATCATCTTGTCTTTCTTCAGATAGGTCTTTGCTTAAAAAGCAGATAGAGCTCTCTTCGAATCTGTTTTCAAACTTTTCCGTCCAAACACCTGAAGAAAGAATTACGAGTCCAGTTATCGTACAAATAACAATTGTATCGATAAACGGCTCAAGGATAGATACCATGCCTTCTTCGATTGGATCTTCAGTTTTGGAAGAAGCATGTGCAATAGGTGCCGATCCCTGTCCTGCTTCATTAGAATAAAGACCTCTATTAACTCCTCTTGTTAAAGCAGCAGCAACAGAAGCACCTAAGAAGCCACCAACAGCAGCGGCAGGTGTAAAGACATGAACAAATATAGACTGTAAGGATGGGATGATATTTTCATAATTTGAAATAATTACCGCAAACGAACCAACCAAGTACCAAAAAGCCATAAATGGAACAAGCTTGGAAGCTATCTGAGCTATCCGCTTTATTCCACCAATGATGACCATCCATAAAAGAACTGCTAGAACTGCTCCTGTTAGAAATTTAGGTATGCTGAAAGTATCATTCATTATTACCGCTATACTGCTAATTTGCGGCATGTTTCCGGTACCAAGGCACATCATTAAGAGACATACGGAAAATAAAACAGCTAACCATTTCATATTGAGGCCATTTTCAATGTAATACATTGGACCACCTGATATGGAACCATCAGGCAATACTTCTCTATATTTGTGTGCCAGAGTTACCTCAACAAATTTGGTGGTCATTCCAAAGAAAGCTGTGACCCACATCCAAAATATCGCTGCTGGACCTCCTAGAAAAATTGCTAAAGCCACTCCACCTATATTACCCGTACCAACAGTACCAGATAATGCTGTGGTTAAAGCTTGAAAAGGTGTAGTTTCCCCCTGAGTATCATCCTTAACATATTTACCACTTAATATTCTCCAGCCGTGACGAAAATATTTAATTTGAGGAAAACCAAGATATATTGTGAAGAATATACCCGATCCAATTAAAAACACTGGGAACCAGTACTGGTCCACCAACCAGTATGTTAGAAATTCCAGAATGCTTGTGAATGTATCCACTAGGCTAGGTGCGCATCCAATTCAGTAAAGCCACCTATGTAACTTCCATCCTTGGTTATCTGAGGAAATGTTCTGGCCTCTGGAAATTTTTCAACAAATTCTTCTCGTGAATAATCTACATCTAACATGTATTTTTTATACTCAAGGGATTTCATTTTACAAAGCATTTCGGCCTTATCGCAAAAAATACAATTAGGCTTTGACCATATCTCTATCATTGTTTATTCTCGTTGAAATTCAAATTTTAGGAGT
>MDSW01116590.1_pt1 | contig 23462 bp, 28 predicted proteins | sample 811171 | NCBI WGS metagenome assembly MDSW01 (sample SAMN05326641, study PRJNA326480) | marine metagenome | isolation source: seawater | place: Atlantic Ocean: North West | collected 2012 | reverse complement strand
TTTTTCAAAAATTGAAAGTATAATTACGACTGCTAAAAAAGGTGGTATGTATATCCTGGTAGACGATGAGCATCGTGAAAATGAAGGGGATTTAGTATTTTGTGGCTCTGATGTAACAGCAAAGAAAATTAATTTTATGGCTAAACACGGCAGAGGTTTAATATGTTTAGCTTTAGATTCAGTACAAGCAAAAAAACTAGACTTAAATTTCATGGCTCCCGTTAATAAGTCACGTAATCAAACTGCCTTTACAGTATCTATAGAAGCAAAAAAAGGTGTAACAACTGGAATATCTGCTAAAGATAGAGCAAGAACAATTAAAGTCGCTACAAACCACAATGTTAAAAAAAAAGATATTGTATCACCAGGCCATGTCTTTCCAATTATTGCACGAGATGGTGGCGTTCTAGTAAGAGCTGGTCACACTGAAGCGTCAGTAGATATATCAAAATTAGCCAAAAAAAAAAATTCTGCAGTTATTTGTGAAATTATGAATGAAGATGGAACCATGGCCAAAGGAGAACAGTTAAAGCATTTTGCTATATTGCATAATTTACCCATTGGTAGAATTGATGATTTAATTTCCTACAGATTAAAAAAAGAAAAACTCATTAAATTTAAAAAAAAAACTAATATATACGTTAATCAAATTAAATATAAAATCCACGTGTTCGAAAATTTACTAGATGGTTCTGAACATTTTGCGTTAATTAAAGGAAGTATTAAAAAAAAAACAATACCAAGGGTAAGAGTTATTTCCTCAAATGTTGTAGAAAATTATTTAATCAATCAAAAACTTCCTAACTCATTTAATAATACTCTTAAATATTTTAAAAAATTTAATAATTGCGTATTAATCTTTATTAGAGACACAAACTTAAAATCGGTATCTCAAACCTTAAAGGATTATAAAAAAATAAGCTATTATAAAAAAGGTGAAGATAAGTTGATAAAAAATTATGGAATAGGTGCGCAAATAATAAAAGCTTTACATATTAGAAATATGATATTAGTTACTAGATCGAAAAAAAAAGTTGTAGGGTTGGAAGGTTATGGAATTAAAATTGTAAATCAAGAAATTATAAAATGAAAAAAAAAAAAATTTTAATAGTTATATCTGAATATTATAAAAAGATATCATCAAACCTAATGTCAGATGCAATAAATCATTTAAAAAAGAATAAACGATTCCACTCTATATCTACTATAATAAAAGTCCCTGGTGTTTTCGAAATACCTGTGGTTATCGCCAATAATTCAAAAAAATACGATGGATTTATAGTTTTAGGATGTGTTATTAAAGGAGAAACACCACATTTTGAATATATATCACAGGCTACTATAAACGCGATTATGACATTGTCTATTCAAAATAAAAAACCAATTGGAAATGGGATATTAACCTGTCTTAATAAAAAACAAGCATTGCATAGATCAACCAAAAAAGGCACAGAGGCTGCAAGTGCGGTAATAAATATATTATCATAATAATAATGAGTGTTCACTTTAGTCCAAAAAATAATCCAAGGGTTATTATTATACAAAAATTATATGGAAAATTTTTTAACAAAGATGCAGAACTATCATTTCCCAGACATAGATTCAAAAAATTTATTAAAGATGTTGTTAATGGAACTATAGAACGTGATGAAATTATAAAAAGCGAAATATATAACCATTTAAATAACGATATAAATTTAAAAAGTATTGATAAAGTTTTTTATGTAATTATTAAGTGTGCAATCTTTGAATTTTTATATAAACCAAAACTTTCTACTAAAATTATTATTAATGAGTATCTTAAAGCATCAAATTTTTTTATAAGTGAGTCTCAAACAAAATATTTGAACGCACTTTTGGATAAAATTGGTAAAACGATCAGAAACTACAATGGATGAATTTCAACTAATCGATAAATACTTTAAAAAATTAACTAAAAATAATATTTTTGCTAAAAATCTAAATGATGATGTTTTTTATGACCAAAAAAAAAAATTAGTTGTATCTATTGACACGTATAATGAAGGAATTCATTTTCCAAATTTTAAATTTCCAGACCTTGTAATAAAAAAAATTATTAGATCTTCTTTATCTGATTTAATTTCTAAAGGAGTAAAACCCACATACTATTTTATTTCAGCCAGTGGTAATAAAAAAGCTTTTTCTAGTAATAATATGAAAAAATTGTCAAAATCATTACACGAAGAACAAAAAAAATATAATATCAAATTGTCTGGAGGTGATACAACCTATTCTAATAAAATCAATTTTTCTATAACTGTAATTGGTTTTTCAAACAATATCATAGAAAGAAATAAAGCTAAATTAAATGATGATATTTACGTAACCGGCAATATTGGAGATAGTTATATTGGATTAAAAATAATTGAAAATAAAATTAAACTATCTAATAGAACAAAAAAATATTTTATAAATAAATATTATAAGCCCGACATACCAATCAAGGCTGTAAATTATATTTCCAAATTTGCAAGAACTTCTATGGATGTATCTGATGGATTATTTTCAGATATGAATAAACTAATAAATAATCAAAAATTATCATTTAAAATCAATTTGAAAAAAGTTCCTATCTCTAATTATTTATCATCTTACTTAAAATTAACTGGAAAAAAAAAACTAAGCTCGATTTGTAATGGTGATGATTATCAAATTCTTTTCACCTCATCACCAAATAATAAAAAAAAAATTCAACTTATTTCTAATAAAATGAATCATAAAATAACTAAGATAGGAAAGATAGTTCGATTAAAAAAAGATAATACAATCATTATTGGTAATAAATCTTTATATATTAAGGATTTTAGAGGTTATTATCATAAGTTTTAAAAAAAATTGATATTGCCTTTTATTAATTTTTTTGTAATGTCCGCTTAAATTAAATTTACAATAAAAGGAAACATGGAAACTTCAGTCTCATATATTCTTCAGCTAATTATATTATCAGGATTACTCTCAATCATTTATGGTTTTTTTACTGGAAAAAACATTTTAGGGTCTAGTGCAGGAAATTTAAAAATGCAGGAAATTGCCTCTGCAATTCAAATTGGTGCAAAAGCATATTTAAATAGACAATACAAAACTATAGCAATTGTAGGTTTTGTTGTATTAATTATTATAAGTTATGCTTTTAATGTATTAGTCGGTTTGGGATATTTAATTGGAGCAGCATTGTCAGGGATTGCTGGATATGTGGGTATGCTTGTATCAGTACAGGCAAATGTACGGACAGCTGAAGCATCAAGAAAAGGATTGTCTCAAGGACTTTCTATTGCTTTTAAATCAGGAGCCGTAACTGGTATGTTAGTGGCTGGTTTAGCTCTTTTAGCAATCGCTGTTTATTATTATTTATTATTATCTTTCAACGTCGATGAAAGAGAAATTGTTAATGCTTTAGTTGCATTAGGATTTGGTGCATCTTTAATCTCAATTTTTGCGCGACTTGGAGGCGGTATATTTACAAAAGGTGCTGATGTAGGTGCGGATCTAGTTGGAAAAGTCGAAGCAGGAATACCCGAAGATGATCCAAGAAATCCGGCTGTAATAGCCGATAATGTAGGTGATAATGTTGGAGACTGCGCAGGGATGGCAGCTGATTTATTTGAAACCTATGCTGTAACTATTGTTGCTACTATGGTTCTTTCTTCTATATTTTTTTATCAAGATTTAAATATGATGGTATATCCATTATCTATTGGTGGTGCTTGTATACTAACATCTATAATTGGAACTTTTTTTGTAAAATTAGGAAATTCAAAAAATATTATGTTGGCTTTATACAAAGGTTTTGTGGTTACAGCTATAACATCATTGATTATATTATACCCTATTACTGATTATGTTTTGGGTTTAGAAAATACTTATACTGTTTCAAATAAAACATTTACAGGTTTAAGTTTGTATATTTGTGGGGTTATAGGATTAATTATTACAGGATTAATAATTTGGGTTACAGAGTATTACACTGGAACAAATTATCGTCCTGTTAAAAGTGTAGCGTCATCATCTACTACTGGTCATGGAACAAACGTTATTCAAGGTTTAGCAGTTTCAATGGAAGCTACAGCAATACCAGCCTTAATTATAGTTGCTGGAATTTTATTAACAAATTATATTGCTGGATTATTTGGAATTGCCATAGCAGTTACAACTATGTTAGCTTTGGCTGGCATGGTTGTAGCACTCGATGCTTACGGACCAGTGACAGACAATGCTGGTGGTATTGCTGAAATGTCAAATCTACCTAAAAATGTTAGAAAAACTACAGATGCATTAGATGCAGTGGGAAATACAACAAAAGCTGTTACCAAAGGTTATGCAATTGGATCAGCTGGACTTGGAGCTTTGGTATTGTTTGCCGCTTATACAGAGGATATTAAACATTTTTCAAAAGTTGCAGGATCAAATTTAGAAGGAATTATCGTTACTTTTGATTTATCAAATCCATTTGTTGTTGTTGGCCTTTTAGTTGGAGGAATGTTACCATATTTATTTGGTTCAATGGGTATGCAAGCAGTAGGTAGAGCTGGAGGAGCTGTCGTTATTGAGGTTAGAAGACAATTTAAAAAAATACCTGGTATAATGAAAAGAAAATCAAAACCTGATTATGGTAAATTAGTAGATTTATTAACTAAAGCTGCAATTAAAGAAATGATTATACCTTCATTATTACCTGTTTTATCTCCAATTGTTCTTTATTTTTTTATTCTTCCGATAGGAGGACAAGTTGCAGCATTATCTGCTGTAGGTGCAATGTTATTGGGTGTTATTATAACTGGATTGTTTGTAGCAATTTCTATGACAGCAGGAGGGGGTGCTTGGGATAATGCAAAAAAATATATTGAAGATGGTAATTTTGGTGGAAAAGGCTCAGAAGCACACAAAGCTGCAGTAACAGGCGATACAGTAGGTGACCCTTATAAAGATACGGCAGGTCCAGCTGTTAATCCAATGATAAAAATTACCAACATTGTAGCTTTGTTGCTTTTAGCTGTAATTGCAGGTTAATAATCAATTAAAGAAACTATCTATTTTTTCTTCTTTTTGTTTTAGACTGACCAATTGGATCCTCAATTTTACGTCTTAATGTTCTAATAAAGTCGTAAATAAAGGCATCTTTTTTATATAAACTAGCTGTAGTTTTTTTAGTAATTTTTAAATCATTCATTTGATCAGTGTTGTAAAATTTTTTAGCAATTAATAATCCATTTTTATCAGTTTCTAATAATAAAATATTGTTTACAATTATCTTTTTCTTTCCCAAAGATTTAAATGTCGATCTTGTAGTTTTTCTTTCTATATAAATCATTAAATTATTGTCAAATATACTTTCTGTTGAGGGTGGACCTAAGATTTTTTTTAACATCATTGATATTAGATTGATTTAATAGTAATTTTTGTTGTTTTTTCTCTAAAAAATTTACCCCGTGATGTTCCACTACATTGTTTATTTTGCAACTTGATAAAATTATCACAAATAGTATTAATATTTTTCTCATAGAACTAAATAATTCTATTATTTACAACAATTTGATTAATTTAACTAGAAATAAAAAAATTTATAGATATTTTACTGATTCTGACACATTTAATGATAGGCTTATTATCTATCTAATTCATTTATCATTTTTTTTTGTACGCTTCAAAAGTAAAAATAAAAAAGATTTTCTTCAAAATTTTTTTGATTACAGTTTTAGACAAATAGAGACATCGATAAGAGAAATTGGTCATGGTGATGTTACTGTTAATAAGAAAATGAAAGAGTATATTAATTATTTTTACTTTATTGTTGATAAAACAAAAAATTGGGAAAATAGCAGTTTTGAAGACAAGATTGAAATAGTGAAAAAAATTCTTAATATCAAAAATAATTCTAAAGATATAGTAAATTATATTGATAAATATATCATTTTTCTTGCAAATAATTCTTTAAATTCCTTCTCAAAAAGTGTATTAGATGTTCAAATTTAACTATGGCTGTACCAAAACGTAAAACAACCCCATCAAGAGCAGGCAAACGAAGATCACATATTAAGTTTTCTTCTAAAAATATTATTGAAGATAAAAAATCTGGTGAATATAGACTGTCACACCATATCGATTTAAAAACTGGGATGTATAAGGGTAGACAAATTTTAGACCCAAAAGAATAATAAATTATTAAATGTTAAATGAAATAAGAATTGCAGTTGATGCAATGGGTGGAGAGGGGTCACCAAAAAAAACAATTGATGGTGTTATAAATCATTTTAATAAAAATAAAAAAGTATTTTATAAAATTTTCGGTGACGAAGCTAAAATTAAAAATATTATTGGAAATAAAATCCCTTCAGATAACTATGCTATAATTAATACAACCGATATAGTAAAAGATAATGACTCTCCGTTAAGTGCTGCCAAAAAAAAAGATACCAGCATGTTTAAAGCTATCGAAAGTGTTAAAAATAAAGAGTCCGATGTTGCAATTTCAGCTGGTAATACTGGAGCTTTATTTGTAATTGCAAAATTAAATTTAAAAATGATAAATAGCATTAACAAACCCGCATTATCAGGCCTGTGGCCCAATAAAAAAGGATTTAATATTGTTTTAGATCTGGGAGCAAATATTCAGTGTGATGAAAAAGATATGTTAGATTTTAGCATAATGGGTGCATCACTTTATAAATCATTGTTTCCCACAGATGATGCCAAGGTTGCTTTATTAAATATTGGATCAGAAGAAATGAAAGGGAATGACATTGTAAAAAATTCATATCAATTAATAACAAAACATAATCAAAAATTGTTCGAATTTAAAGGTTATGTGGAAGGAAACAATATAATGAATGGAGATGTAAATGTAATTGTAACTGATGGTTTTACAGGAAATATTGCTTTAAAAACAGCAGAAGGTACAGCTAACTTTATTACAGAAGAATTAAAAAAAGCTCTTTCATCCAGTTTTTTAAGTAAATTTCTCTCTTTTTTAAACATTAGAAGTTTAAAAAAATTTAAAAATAAACTTGATCCAAGAAAATATAATGGAGCAATTCTTATAGGTCTAGATAGCCCTGTAATCAAAAGCCATGGATCAACTGATTTTCTTGGTTTTTCAAATTCATTAGACGTTTGTGAAAAAATTGTTAAAAATAAATTAATTGATAAAATTAAAGAAAATATTCACAAATGAGAATTAATCTTACTAAAAAAGATTTAGTAAACCAAATTTTTTTACAGGTAGGATTTTCAAAAAATGTAGCAGAGATTATTATTGAAGATTTTTTAAATATAATAATAAAAAATATTATAAAATATAAAATAGTAAAATTATCAAATTTTGGAACATTTAAATTAATTAAAAAAAAAGAAAGAGTAGGGAGAAACCCAAAGACAAAAGAAATAAAAAAAATTAATAGCAGATATGTTATAACTTTCAAAGCATCAAAAGATTTTAAAAAATACATTAATGAAAACTAATAATGCATATAAATCAATAGGTGAAGTTGCAAAAATTCTTGGTTTAATAAATAATAAAACTGGTAAGCCAAGAACTCATACTATACGTTTTTGGGAGAAGTGTTTTAAACAAGTGAAACCAAAAATATTTAATGGCTCTAGACGTTATTATGATGAAAAAACAATTAGACTTTTAAGAAAAATTAAGTTCCTATTAAAAGATAAAGGAATGACTATAGATGGTGTAAAAAAACAATTTAGTTACACTAGAACTTTAGATCTTGACGAAAATATTAATCATTCTATAAATGCACATAATGAAATCAAAAAAAAATTACTTGATATTTCATTAAAATTAAAAAGATTAAAAAAAATATAGTATGGCAAAAAAAACACATGTTAAAGTTAGATTAGTTCCTGAATCTAAACCGGATAGTCCATTTTTTTATTATGTAAAAAAACCAGCTGGTGGTGAAAAAGCCAAAGTTAAGCTGAAAGCAAAAAAGTATAATCCTTCAACAAGAAAACATGAAACTTTTATAGAGAAAAAATTACCACCACATAGTAAATAGCTATTTTTTTTTTAAATCTTCTTCTTTCGTAATCTATATAAGCCCATATCATATTTTTCCAAATTCTGTTTGTTATTTTTGTATCTATATTATTTTTTATGGATTTTTTTTTAATATTTTTTAAAATTGCACTTATTCTTTTTTTATCAACAATTTGATTTTTATAGGTCTTCAATTTTAATACTTCTTTGACAATTTCTGTTCTTCTTTTGATTAATGAAATAAGAGAATTATCTAATTTATCTAATTTTTTTCTTAAAATAATTAATTTTTTAAGTTTATTTGGCGACATTAATACAATTGGATTTATTTAAAATTAATATATTTATCATTTTTATGTATTTATATAATCCTGAAGTTAAAAAGCAAATATCATTATGGTTGATAATTGTATTTATAATTCTAACAATTATGATTGTAGTTGGTGGGTTAACTAGATTAACCGACTCCGGTCTTTCTATTACTGAGTGGGAACTATTTTCAGGATTCTTACCACCTTTAACTGAGAGTAAATGGATATTTTATTTTGATTTATATAAAAAAATTCCTGAATTTACTCTCCAAAATTACGATATGACAATGAGCGAATTTAAAGTTATTTTTTGGTGGGAGTGGGCTCATAGATTTTTAGGTAGGTTAATAGGTTTGTTGTTTCTAATACCTCTAATTTATTTTTCTTTCAAATTTAAATTTAGAGATTTAATTTTTTATTATTTTATTTTTTTATTAATTTGTTTTCAAGGTTTTATAGGCTGGTATATGGTTTCCAGTGGTTTAGTTGATAGAGTTGATGTAAGTCATTTTAGATTGTCAATTCATTTATTAATCGCTTTTTTAATTTTATCACTAGTTTTATGGGGTTATTTAAATATTAATAATATCAAACCGACTAGTAAAAAAATATCATTATTACCTATAATTTTTTTAATTTCTATTTTTATACAAATTACTCTAGGTGCATTTGTTTCAGGTATGGATGCTGGCAAAATATATAACACTTGGCCATTAATGGGATCTACTTTTTTTCCAAATGATAATGAATTTTCAAATTTGTTTAAATTTTCAGCCTTTAGTGATCCTTCATTAGTTCAATTTTTGCACCGTAATTTTGCATATGTGATTATTTTTGTATATTTAATTATGTCGTTTGTAATTTTTAAAAATAAAATTTTTAGATTTTATAAAACTTTATATTTGTTAGGAGCTTTTCTTTTATTACAAGTAATACTAGGAGTTTTTACTTTACTGTATGGTGCACAGATTTATTTAGCATCTATGCACCAAATAAGTTCGATTTTTTTAGTTTCTTCGAGTATTTACCTACTTTATATAAATACCAAATCTAACTAACTGCTTTCAAACCAGGTTTTCCTGATGCATTAAGCGCTTGATCTAAATCAGCAATAATATCATCTGGATGTTCTATACCTATGGATAATCTTACATATCCTGGTGTTACTCCAGCAGCTAATAGCTCTTCATCTGTCAATTGGCTATGTGTTGTTGTAGCTGGATGGATAGCTAGACTTCTTGCGTCACCAATATTTGCAACATGATAAAACATTTTAAGTGCTTCAATAAATTTTTTACCTGCTTCTACACCACCTTTAACCTCAATACCTACTAAAGCACCATTACCACCTTTAAAGTATTTTTTTGCTCTATTACCAACCTCACCTTCATGTAATGTTGGATAAATAACTCTATCAATGTTTTTGTGTTTTTGTAAAAAATTTACAACCTTTTCTGCATTTGAACAGTGTTGTTTCATTCTTAAAGGTGCTGTTTCCAAACCTTGAATGATACCCCAAGCATTATCTGGTGCTAAAGGTGCTCCTAAATCTCTTAATAAGCAGACTCTAGCTCTCACAGCAAATGATACATTTGCACCAGTTAATTGCGGGACAACTTCACCCCATTTAGCTCCACCGTAACTAGCATCTGGTTCATTAAAATTTGGATGTCTTTTTGGATCTGAAGTCCAATCAAAATTTCCACCGTCAACTAAACATCCGCCTATTACAGTTCCGTGTCCACCAATAAATTTAGTTAATGAATGAACAACCACTGCTGCCCCATGATCTAAAGGTTTACAAATCACTGGAGATGCTGTGTTATCCATTATTAAAGGTATATTATGTTTTCTACCAATATCAGATACTTCTTTTATTGGAAAAACTCTTAGATACGGATTAGGTAAAGTTTCTGCATAAAAACATCTGGTTTTATCATCAACTAATTTTTCAAAATTTTTTGGATCACTTGGATCAGCGTATCTTACTTCTATACCTAATTTTTTAAGAGTGTGAGTAAAAAGGTTTACAGTTCCTCCATATAAATCGGTTGAACTTATAAAATTATCTCCAGATTGACAGCAATTCATTATAGCGAAGGTGGATGCAGCCTGTCCAGATCCTACAGTAACACATGCTAAGCCATTTTCTATAGCCGCAACTCTTTTTTCAAGAACATCATTAGTTGGATTCATAATCCTTGTGTATATATTTCCAAATTCCTTAAGCCCAAAAAGATTAGCTGCGTGTTCAGTATTATTGAACTGATAGGAAGTGGTTCTATATATTGGTACTGCTACTGCAGTAGTTGATGGGTCACTTCTATACTCACCACCATGTAATGCTATAGTTTCTGCATTTTTTGATTTTGTCATTTTCCCTCCATTTTTGACAGGTTGAATTTGTTATTTCTAATTGTATTATAAATTTAAGATCAATATCAAGTTTAATAAATGTTTGATATTACTGGCTTTTTTTAAAATTATTACTAGAGCTTATAATTGACATTGTATATTTTATGAGTATTAATCCGGCATTCATGACTAAATTTATTAAAAAAAGTGAAACAGACAACAAATGGTACGAAATTGATGCAACAAATGCCATTGTTGGAAGAATTGCAAGTGTTATTTCTATAATTCTAAGAGGTAAAAACAAAACCACTTATACACCACATATGGATAATGGTGATTTTGTTGTAGTTAAAAACATTGAACATGTAAAATTTACAGGTAATAAATTTCAGAATAAAAAATATTACAGACATACGGGTTACCCTGGAGGCATAAAGGAAACCACACCTGAAAAATTGTATTCAAAAAAACCTGAAAAGTCACTTAAGTTAGCAGTCAAAAGAATGTTACCAGGTGGACCTCTGGCTAAAAAACAACTAAGTAAATTAAAAATATATAAAGGAAGCAGTCATCCGCATGAGGCACAAAATCCAATTGCTATTGATTTATCAAAACTAAACATAAAAAATTTAATTCGAAAATAATTAATGAATACTCAATCAGAAAATATATCAGACATCAACTCGAAGGATATTATGTACGCTACTGGAAAAAGAAAAACCTCTATTGCAAAAATTTGGTTAAAAAAAGGATCGGGTAAAATATCAATTAATGGGAAAGATTTTAAAGATTATTTTAAACGTGCTTCTCATATAATGCAGCTACTTAGACCTTTTGAAATAATTAATCAATCTACTGACTATGATGTAAAATGTAGTGTCACAGGAGGTGGATTAACAGGCCAGGTTGGTGCCATGGTTCATGGAATATCAAAAGCACTATTACAATTTGACTCTAATCTTAAACCCACATTAAAAAAAGAAAAACTTACAACAAGAGACTCAAGATCAGTAGAAAGAAAAAAATACGGTCATAGAAAAGCAAGAAGAAGCTTTCAATTTTCTAAAAGATAATTTTTATCATTATATATTTATGAAGAAATTGAATGTGTTAGTTGCTGGTGCTACGGGATATATTGGTATTCAATTAGTTAAACTGTTGGTCAAACACAAATACGTTAATATTAAATACCTTTGTGGTAGTACATCTGCAGGAAAAAAAATATCTTATTTTGACAAAGATCTTAAGAAAAAAAAACTACCCAAGATAATAAAATTTAATCATTCGCTATTAAAAGATGTTTCTGTTGTTTTTACAGCTTTACCAAATGGTGAAGCTCAAACTGTATCAAATCAATTAAATGATGAAAATATCCTCATAGACCTAGCTGCTGACTTTAGACTTAATAAGGCAAGCGAATACTTAAAATGGTATAAACTAAAACATAAAGCAAAAAAAAATATTTCTAAAAGCATATATGCTCTTCCTGAAATTGTTGGTAACAAAATTAAAAATTATAAAATAATTTCTTGCCCGGGATGTTATCCAACATCAATACTGATACCGTTAATACCATTGATTAAAAATAGACTGATTAAAACAAAAAATATAATAATTGATTCAAAATCAGGATATTCAGGTGCCGGAAAGGGTGTTCACAAAAAATATAAAAATCATAATTTATATGAGTCTTTAAAAGCTTATGGAATATTTAAGCACAGACATAATTCTGAAGTTAAAAATGAGTTAAGAAAGCATACTAATAAAAATGTAGATTTTGTTTTTACACCTCATCTTTCACCAATGTTCAGAGGTATATTAACTACAATTTATTTAGATTTAAATAGGAATATTAATGTAAATAAAATTCAAAATTATTTGAAAAAATTTTATAAAAAATCACAATTTGTAAAAATTGAAAAATTAAACACATTGCTAAGCACTAATGACGTAATAAATACTAATTTATGTAAAATTGCACTTCATAAAAGTAAAAAGTCAAACAAATTGATAGTTTTATCAGCTATTGATAATTTAATAAAAGGTGGATCAGGACAAGCTATACAAAATATGAATATTAAATATAATTTTCCAAAAGGACATGGTTTAACATGAATAAATTTGTAGTTTGTTTTTTAATGTTTTTTTTTGTATCTTGCGTAACAAAAGAATCTTTAAAAAACAAAAATATTAATAAATCAGAAATTGATAATATTGATATAATTAGCTTTGAAACTTTTAATAAAAAATTAGACATTTATGTGAAGACATCAGATTATCCAGATATAAGAAATTAAAATGAAACAAAAAATTAAAATAGCAATAGTAGGATTAGGCCAAATAGGTGGATATTTATATTCTGAACTTTTAAAAAAAAAAAATGATATTAATTTAAAAACTGGAAAAACAATTGATATAATTGGTATATGTGCAAAAAATAAAAATAAAAAAAGAAATTTTAAAATTAATAAAAAAATTTTCTTTTCTAATGCATATGATTTGTTAAAAAAAAAACCAGATATATTATTTGAAGTTATAGGTTTTTCTGACGGTATATCAAAAAAAATTGTAGAGCGATCTTTAAAAAACGGTATTCACGTTGTTACACCTAATAAAGCACTCATTGCTAAACATGGAGACTATTTGTCATTATTAGCAGAAAAAAATAATGTCAATTTGGAATTTGAAGCATCCGTTGCCGGCGGTATACCTATACTACGAACTATAAAAGAGGGATTGGCAACTAATAAAATTAATAAAATTTACGGTATTTTAAATGGAACATCTAATTATATTTTGTCTCAAATGGAAAAAACGCGAGACACTTTTAGAAACGTACTTAATAAAGCGCAAGAACTTGGATATGCAGAACCAGGTAATCCTAAGCCTGATTTAAATGGAGCTGATGCTTATGCAAAAATTAAAATTCTATCATCTTTGGCTTTTAATAATAAAATTTCAAAACAAAATTCTTTAATGGAAGGCATAGAAAATATTGACTATAAAGATATAGAGATTGCCGGACAAATGAATTTTAGAATTAAGCTGTTAGGAATTACTGAATTAATAAATAATAGATTATTTGAGAGAGTGCATCCATGCTTAGTAAAAAAGGATACATATATAGGCAATGTAAACGGTGTTATGAATGCAGTTATAACAAATGGTGTGCCAGTTGGCGAAAGTATTCTTCAAGGGGAGGGTGCTGGTCCCGGCCCTACATCATCAGCTTTAATGTCAGATTTGTTATCCATTTTAAGAGGAAATATAAAATATCCTTTTGGAGTTTCGAACAAAAATAGAAAGACACCTAAAGTATTTAACTACAATAATTATATGAATTCTTTATATTTAAGAATTGAAGTTAAAGATAAACCAGGTGTATTATCAAATATAACTAAAAATCTTGCAAAAAAAAGAATATCAATTCAAAGATTAATTCAAATACCAAATAACAAAAAAAAAACTGCCACAATTGTAATTATTACACATAAATCTAGAGAAATTGATGCCTTAAATAGTTTAAATTTTTTCAAAAGAAATAAGAATATAATTAAGAACCCGACAATAATCAGATTACTGTAATATGTTTATATATTACAAACTTTTTGAAGTAATTTTCCCTGTCTTTTTAATAATAGGTATCGGGTACTTTTTAGGTAAAAAAGACAGAAAAATTGATACTAATTTGATAACTAAATTCGCAGCTAATATTGGCTCACCTGCAATGATTATATATGCGTTAAATGTCAAAAATATATCTTTTGATATCTTTATTGATTATTTTAAATACTATCTTTTAGCAATTATAGGATTTGCTTTAGTTGGAATTTTATTTTTATTTTTTTTAAAATCAAAAGATATTATACGAGAATTACCTCCATTTATGATGCCTAATACAGGTAATATGGGTTATCCAATATGTTTATTTGCTTATGGTACTGAAGGATTAGGTGTTGCGGCGGCTATTACATCTTTAATAATTCTTTTCCACTTTACAGTTGGTGTTTTTTTAGCAGATAGGAAGTTTAGTCTTAATATAATTTTAAAAAGTCCAGCTTTTTACACAATTTTAGTATCTGTAACACTACTTTTCTTTAATATTCAACTACCAGGGTTTGTTGAAAATACTACCTTCTTACTTATGTATGCAACTATTTTTTTAATTTTAATATCATTAGGAATTGCACTTACAAGATTAAAAGTATTTTCTTTAACTAGATCCATCATATCTTCCTTTGGCAGATTAATAATAGGACCAATCATAGGAATTTTAATTATTTATTACTTCGATTTAACAGGATTTGCAGCTGGTGTTTTATTAATTCAATGTGCTATGCCTAGTGCAATATTAAATTTTCTTGTAGGATCAATGTATTCTCCAAAAAAAAATGTTGATAATATTGCTAGTATGATTTTTGTATCGACTGTTTTATCTTTTTTTACTATTCCAATAATAGTTTTTATAGCTCTTAAATTTTTCTCGTAAATGAAAGCTATAGTTTTCAATTTATTAGCATGGATAATGCTTCCTATAATGGATGGATTCGCTAAATATTTAAGTACTGAACTTCCTATTTTACAAATCACTTGGGCTCGATATTTTTTTACTGTTGTGTTTACTTTTCCAATTATGTTTTTCTTTTTTCGTAAAAACCTTGTATGGACTGATAAACCAAAGTTGCAATTCATAAGAGGTTTGATTCTTTTAACTGCTAACATTTGTTTCTTCTATGCGATTTCGGTAATTTCTTTAGCTAAAGCGTTAACATTAGCTTTTGTTGCTCCCTTAATTGTTACTGCTTTTTCTCCAGTTTTTTTAGGTGAGAAAGTAGGATTTAAAAGATGGTCTGCAGTAATTATAGGTTTCATAGGCTCTTTAGTAGTAATTAGACCTGGTTTTGTTGAGATTAACTTAGCAAGTATAGCTGCTCTTGGAACAGGTGTAATGTATGGGTTTTATTTAATCATTACACGTAAATTAAGCACTTCAGACAATCCTTTATTAACTTTATTGTTAACTGGTGTAGTAGGGGCCATAATTATATCTTCTGCTATGCCATTTGTATGGGTTAAACCTAACTTAAATCAGTGGTCTATGATGGCTTCCATAGGTATATTTGCCTGTATAGGTCATTTATTTTTAATATTGTCTCTTAAATATGCTGATGCATCTAAATTAGCACCATTTAGCTACTTTGAGATCATTACTAACATTATTATAGGCTATTATTTCTTTAGTGATTTCCCTGACAACTGGACTTTCTTTGGTTTATTTATTATTGTATTAAGTGGTATCTACATTTCAAGAAGAGAGAACTTAATTAAAAAGTTTAAATAATAGGTAATAAATATTTACTATTATTTAAAGTACTACATTAACTATAATACTTAAACTATTGTATTCATTGAATTTTTATACATTATAAAAAATACAATATCTAGAAAGTTTTAAGTTATTTATAATTAAAAAACCTAATATCAGCTGTAAAAAATTCAAATTTATACATAAATATTAAAAATATCAGATAATCCATAAAAATAGGGTGTTTTTTTGCAATTGTAAGTATGAAATTGCTTAAAAGTAGGGTAGTCCAAAAGCATTGATATTGTTGAATATTAGACTGATGCACTAATCGAATATACCATTTAAACGCCCGTAGAGGGGTCTATTTTAAGTATATGGTCGTATATGGTACAACTGAAGGGTGAATAATGCTATCAATGGTAAATTAAGGTAAAAAAACCAAAAAACGTTGAATTTACTTACTTTTTTTATGATAAAATATTCAAAATTCAACTAAATCGGTACTTTTTCAGATCTAAGCAATTTAAGTTTTTGCTTAATTCCACCTCTACCAGAGTAGCCTCCAAGTCTTCCATCAGACCTAATCACTCTGTGACAGGGTATTTTAGGGGCATAAGGGTTTTTAGCACAAGCATTTGCTACAGCACGTGAAGATTTTGGGCTATTTATAGCCTTAGCAACCTCCTTATAAGTTTTAACTTTGCCTTTTGGGATTTTTTTTAAATATTTCCAGACTTTTATTTGAAATTTTGTTCCTATCATGAAAAAAACACTGTTTCCTTGCACTTTTTAAGGTGCAAAGAACAGTAGTTTTGGCACGTCGTTTTATGCGCTACCGCCATGCCGTCCGCTCCGCGATTTTAGCGCTACTCCGCGAAACTTTCTGCCCCCTGGGCTTGAACCTCTCGGTTTTTCCCCAATCGGCCAGTTAAGGGTTGCCCCTTAATTAAAAGTAATTTATCAAACCGTTCTATAAATAGTATCACTTTCTTGTTGAATATGGTTTTTTTCAACATTTGTTAACTTTGGGGAAAAATCAATTCATTAGTAGAAATAGGAGAACAAATATGCTTATAAAAAATACACCGAATATTATCATTAATATTCTGTTTTTAGTTAAATCAGAAAACTTAGACCAATAGTACATAAATAAAAAAATTAATAATGGAATACCTAATCCTAATAATAAATATTTTGGCATTTCAACTTCTAACTTATTTGCTTGACTTAATAAATGAGTTATATTATTGTTCCGATAATTAATGGTTATCGGAATAAAATATGAATAAAATTATAAATAACGTAAAAAGCTTAGAAATTGAAACTATCAAAAATTTAAAAAATTCTAAGGCACAAAATACACTGAGAGCTTATCAGTCAGATTTTAGAGATTTTTCAGCTTTTTGTGCAAAAAATGGTTTATCATCAATGCCGAGTCAACCCAAAATTATTTCTATTTATATCACTCATCTCTCTAAATCATGCAAGTTTAGCACGTTAAAACGTAGAATTGCCTCAATAAGCGTTGTCCATAAGTTAAAGGGACATTATCTGGACACGAAACATCCAATAATAATGGAAAATTTACATGGAATTAAAAGAACATTAGGGGCAAGGCAAAAAGCAAAAAAACCTATATTAATCAATGATTTAAAATTAATAATTAATTCAATTAATAAAGAAAAAATAAGAGATAAAGCACTAATACTTCTTGGATTTGCCGGAGGTTTTAGAAGATCTGAGATAGTTAATATACTTCATGAGGACATTGAATTTGTATCAGAGGGAATAAAAATTTTAATCAAAAGATCTAAGACAGATCAGTCAGGAGAAGGAATAATAAAAGCCATCCCCTACTTCGACAATAAAGAATTTTGTCCAGTCTTATCCATTAAAGATTATATCGACCAAAAAAAAATTAAAAATAACCAAGATAAGGTTTTTAATATATCAGATAAATCAGTAGCTCTTATAATAAAAAAATATGCACAAAAAGCAGGATTAGACGCATCAAGATATGCAGGGCACAGCTTAAGGTCAGGTTTTGCAACTACAGCTGCTGAATTTGGTGCTGAAGAAAGAAATATAATGGCAATGACAGGACACAAAACAACTCAAATGGTAAGAAGATATATACATGAAGCAAATTTATTTAAAAATAATGCATTAAATAAAATTAAAATTTAAATTAATTTTTTTGCATCTGTTTTTCTAACTGAATTTAATTTTAACCAATTATCATAATCTTTTTTACCATTACGTTTATTTTCATTTTCTACATATAAACTATCTAATTGATTTTTTTGAAATTTATTATAATGGGTAAAGAATATTTCTTTTGAAATTAAAAATTTACCAGATTTTTTTCCTAAATCACAAATCCAATTATCAGACCACCAATGTTGAAAATATTTAGATGGACTATGATATCCAAGTTTATCGTGCCAAGTTTTATTTATAACAGGAAAGTTTGAATGGAAATATTTATATTTAACATCATCCGTAGCTAACCAAAGAGAAAAAGGTTTTTTCATATTTATTTTAGAAAATTCCTTACAAATTACTTTATTCCAATTTTCTAAACAAAAATTTAAATCATCATTAATTAAAAGAATAATTTGATGTTTTGATTTTGTCGCTAAGAAATTTATTCTTTCACTATTTCTGACAAAATTTTTATGAAAGAAAGAAATATCAATATATTTTTTATAAATCTCAATCGTTTTCAAATAAGATGAAATTTCACTTTCATTTTCATCAAACAAAATTAATAATTCAATATCAAAATCTTTTGATTTTTTATTTATCAGGGTTTCAATCATCCTTTTAAATTTTAATGAACGGTTCTTAGTTGGAACTAAAACCGATATACCATAATTAATTATTTTTTTTTTTTTTAATTTAAATTTAAGATTAAAATAATAATATTTTAAAAATGTATAAGAAAACCAATATAATCTACTAAAACCTTTTTTGATATCTTTAACAAGACTTTGTAGTTTATTTCTATTATGTTTTTTATTCATTTGAGGTTAATTTTAAAATTTTTAGTAAATCCTTTACAACATTAAAATATTGTCTTGAACCTCTCCTATCATATAAAGTAGATTTAATTTTAAGATATAAATCATCATTATTTAAAATTTCTATTGATTTTTCTGCTAAATTATTGATGTCGTCGCATATATATCCAGTTTTATTATTTTCAACTCGTTCAAATAGCGATCCTATTCCCAGTGTAACAATTGGCACACACATTGCTTTTCCCTCTTCAGCAACTAAACAAAAAACCTCTCCTTTATGCCCCGGATTAATCATTAATTTCATTGATTTTAACTCATTTATTAGATCATTTTTAGAATTTTTTGATCTTAAGTGAATATCCATTTGTCTCAAATTATCAGTTAGTTCAAATGGTGGATTAATATACAGTGTTGCTTTTGGTACTGATTTTTTTATCTTTTCCCATGTTTTTAAAACTAAATTTAAATTTCTATCTGGCCTTGTATTAAATATAACATTTTTAGGAGGTACATAATTACGATCAACTTCTGCATTAATGAATTCATAATCAGCAGAAACTTTTAAAATTTCCTTACCAAATAATGAGGTAAAAAAACTTCTATTATTATAATGATAATCTCCTTCTAAAATAATTTTAGGTTTGTGTTTTAAAAAAGGAAATAACTGTTTTTTTCTAATAAATTTTTCTATTGATTGTACGCTGTGTGACCAAAGATATTTCTCACATTTATAATTTGGAAATAGATTAATATCTGACCACGCTATAACAATATCTGCTTTTGGACTTCCATTTAGTACAGATAAGTTATTCCATTCAACATTATTAATTTTTTTGTAATTTGTTGTTTTATTAAAAACTTTAACATCAAAATCTTTATATTTAGATAGTTCGTTTACAATATTAATTAAAATTCTATCACTACCCGAGGTTTCATTGTCATTAATATTTGATGCATCAAAAATATAACTTTTTTCTAAGAAGTATATTTTTTTCATTTTTTTATTCTTAATTTAATTTTCTGTATACTTGTATTTAAATTTTTTTTCAAAACTATAAAATTAAAATTTTCTGGTGGAAACCATTCTTTACAAGATATTAATTGATCAATAATATCTTGCTTTTTATTAAAATTAAAATGCATTAATGCATATTGCTTTTTTTTAAGAAAATATGCCATATGTGATGCCATACCTTCTGGAGCTATAACTTTTTTCGCATTTTTTATTGCTAAAAATAATTGATCCCCATCTATATCTTTTAAAAATATAATATTTGGTCTAATACCGTTTTTTTTAATTATTTTTTTTGATACATAATCAAATGTAATATATTTATTTAAAAAAAAATTATTAATTTTACTATTAAATATTTCTGATGAAAAAACTAAATTCTCAGATAATTTACTTAGTTCAATAATAAAGTTATTTGTTTTTTCAAGATCCCATCTTAGTAATTTATTGAATAAATTATCTTTATAGTGAAAAAAAAAGTAATTATCTGGTAGTAAAAAAACATTTGATAAATTAAGATTCGAACTGGTTATTTTAGTATTTTCTTTTATATCATCAAGTAAACTAAGTTGTATATCGTACGAAGATTTCCTTTTGCCTAATTTTGTTCTATCTATAAAAACTTTTTTGTATAAATATTTCTGAAAAAAAGATGGTGGTCTATTTCCTTTATTGTTTTTAATAACTATTCCATAAAATTTTGTATTTCTGAAAATAAAAGCTAGTATAAAATAAAATAATTTTGGTTTTAATATATAAACAGAATCAATCTTATTATTTAAAAAAAATAAAAAAATTCTCATTCTTTCAATAATATTTAGTTTCATTGAAATTGTTATTTTGTTAATTTTCGAGAACAAAAAAGAAAACTTGCTATTTTGATGAGAAAAATAGAAATATATACGATCTAAATTATGTTTATGTAGAATTTTTTCAATAGTTTTGATTGATACAAATAAATCACCAATTCTATCATTTTTAAATATTATAACATTTTTCATTTCGCATTAAAAAAAATTGATTTTTTTTCCTAATGTTTTGTTAAGTAAATATTCAGATGTCTTCTTTTCATTAAATAATTTAAAATATTTTTTTTGACCATTTTTTGCAATTTTTAGCCTTTGCTTATCATTTTTTTTATAAAATTTTATCTTTTCTGATAAATCCTCAATAGAATCATAAAAAACAATTTCATTATTGCTGAAAATTTTATTAATCTGAGTTTTTTTATCAATGAATGTCAGTAAGCCATTGCCCACTAAAGATGCTATTCTATTGCTTGAATAATACTTTGTTGGCTCACCTCTGCTCAGATTCAAACCCATTTTACAGTTTGTAAGAGCATCATAAAATTTGTCTGCCCATATTGGTTGTATGTTATTATACCCATAAAAATCGTATTGAATATCATCTAGTTGATTTGTTAATCGCCTTAAGAAATTGATTCTGTCATCAAATTTACCTTCTTTAAGTAGACCTCTATTTACTCCATGACTCATTGCGTAGAATAGATCTTTTTTAGGTCTTAATTTATACACATCATAACATTCGATATTTCGGTCAACGGGTATAAAAAAAAAATTTAGATTTTTTATATTTATAGATTTTCGTACAATTTCTGGAGCTGTTGTTATAAATGTTGAATCTACTAAATTTTCAAAACTTTTTATTTTTTTAATATTATTTTTACTATCTGACAAACTTTCCATCATCGGATCTTCGTTCCAATGTGATATTAATACATTTTTCTTAATATCTCTAAAATTTTCTAATGTTTTATTTGTTATATTGTCAGAATGACCAAAAAAAACTAAATCAGGATTATAATTTCTAAATGTTTCAATTAAATAGTCTTGAAATTTATCTAGATTTTTAAAACCAAAGCTTCTGTTCTGTTTAACAAAGTCGCGATCACTAATTTCGATTACATCATGATTATTTCTAATGAAACCATTAGTAAATTTTTTTCCAATAGATATGTTATAAATACGATGATTTATTTTTTGACCAATATTGTATATATTTAATATTCTAAATTTTTTTTTATTTAAATTGATTTTAAATGAAACATCTAATTCATCTCTTAATCTGTCAATTAATTTTGAATTATCCTGAACTAAATGTTTAACATTTTTAAAAGCTAATTTTTGAATTTTTTTTCTTTCTGACTCATTTTTAATATAAAATGATATTTTTTTATAAAGATTATCAACTGTTAAATTTTTTAGTATTACACCATGATTAGTTGTTTCAGGCAGTCCTCCATTATTTGAAATAATTGTTAAACATCCTCTAGATGCTGATTCAAGCGCAGTTCGACCAAACGGCTCTTCCCATTTTGATGGAACAATTGCAATTTCACACTTAGATATATGCTTTAAGACTTCTGAATGTTTAAGATATCCTAGATTAAAATGTCTATTATGATTAACATTAATTTTTTCCCTTCTCTCATCACCAATTGAATATGCTTTCCACATTTTATGTTGATCTAAAATCAAATTAACTGATTTTACATATAAATCATAACCTTTTGATTTGTTTAGTTTTCCAACAAAGATTATCTTTTTTTCTTTTTTAATATTTTTTTTTGGTTTAAGAATGCTTGGGTAAACAACATCAGTTTTGTTTACATTAAACTCATCAAGACCATCAAAAAATCTATTTTGAACCCACCTACTAACAAAAATAATTTTATCTACAGATGTATATAAATCAATTCTCTCAGAGATTGACTTTGATCCATTCATTTCTTGAGGATCATTATGAAAATAAAGAATAAATTTTGAATTTAAGTGTTTTTTTAAATATTTAAATACAGTCGGTCTATTATGGATCTCAACAATATTAAATTTTTTGCTAGAAAAATTTTTAACAATTTTGTCACAATATACTTTTGTTTTACTAGATAATTTTGATACGTGTTTAAGATCAATATTATGATAATTTTTAGATAGATAATTTTTATGGTTTGTGCTTCCGACTATAAGATTACTTGATTTATATTTTGAGTATTTTAAAAAATCGTATACCCATAAAGAGGCTGCAGCAGCATATCCAACTGCATAATTTTCTTTATAAGGTAGTATTGTTAAAATTTTAAGCATAAGACTTAAGTGTTTTTCTTTATTATATTTAGTCTCTCTTTTCTATTTTTTTTTAAATTATACTCATACTTCAAAGCATCAGATTTATTTACAAACTTTTTTTTATAAATTACCTCCCATTTATGTCCTTTTGTAGATTTAGCACCTTTGTTTAAATTATGTAATTTTAATCTATTTGATACATTTTTGCTGTAACCTACATAGGTTTTATTTGATTTACCCGAAATAGTTTTAATTATATATACAAAATGTGGCATTGTTGGCGGTCCCTAGGGGAATCGAACCCCTCTTTCATGGATGAAAACCATGTGTCCTAACCGATAGACGAAGGGACCAAA
>MDSW01068184.1_pt1 | contig 23466 bp, 21 predicted proteins | sample 811171 | NCBI WGS metagenome assembly MDSW01 (sample SAMN05326641, study PRJNA326480) | marine metagenome | isolation source: seawater | place: Atlantic Ocean: North West | collected 2012 | reverse complement strand
TACTCCAAAATCATGTAACCCTTGAGTCGTTGACTGATCATTAATAGCTATGCCGTTAATCATAACAAGGGTGTGATTAGATCCTGTTCCTCTCATAAACATAGAGGCTTGTTGTCCTTTTGGACCTGATTGAGTAATATTGGTATCTGGGATACTTTTTAGTACATCAATTAAGTCTACCGCACCAATTTCTTCAATTTGTTTTTTATTAATTATTATTTTGTTAATTCCAGATTTAGAATATTCGGAGTGATTTGATATATGGCCGATTATTTCTATACAACTTATTTCATTCTTATTATCCCAAACACACGAACCGTCTTGTTTGTCAGCAAAAGAATTATTTAAAAAAATTATATTAATTAATATAAAAAGTATTAGTTTCAGCATTTTATCCCTTGTCAAGAGTATTAACTCTTGGTTATTTTATTCTATGCCTCTGCTAATTTTTCATTGTAGCACAAGATTTTTCCTGACCTTTGTACAACAGGGGACTATGTTGGGTGGCGCTCCGACTTTACGGTTGCAGGAACAGCCAGTGAATTTCGCACTGATTTCCCACCATGCATTTCAACACAATTAAACTTTAAATAAGTTTATCAATTTGTCAATAAAGATCTTAAAGTATTAAGTGATCTATTTTTAGATTTTTTCGAAAGTAATATTTCAATAGTTTTACAATTAAATAAAAATTATACTAAGGACCTGCTACTAGAGAATTTACCCTTTTTTCTGCAGAACTTAGATTTTTTTCATAATCCTTAAATCTTTTTTGAACTATCGACCTCAAAGATCTATCTTTTTGGCTAGTTTTTAATGGATCAATTTCCTCAGGTTTTATTCTAATTTTCCTATTCACTTTTCTATTCGTTACTAGATGAATATTATTTGTATCCTTGAAAAAAAATCTTTGTAATAAATACTCAAAATATAATGAATACCTAACTATAGGATATAAAATAAATCTAGGTATTGCAGCAAATTTTTCATTTAAAGCAACTTTTTTTCTTATAAAGTCTGTTACAAAATATTTGTTAATTTGATTATGAGTTTTATCATCTCCACCACCACCACCAAATATTTGACTACCTTTTTTTTCTGTATATTTTGACTTAACATTTGGATTTTGCTTTTGGGTAATATTTACACTTTCTAATTTATTAATCATTTTCTGGTCTAATTCTTTATTCTTCATTAGTTTTTTATAAACTTTAGTGGCTTCTAAAAATACCAATATATCCCAAAAAACCACTTCACTCATAGGAGCTCCATTAAAATTTATGTAATATCTTTTATAAGCTCCTACATTTGATACTAATTTTAGATAAGCTTCTTCTTCAGCTAAACTGTTACCAATTAATCCAAGTTTTTTTCCATAATCATATAAGGGAGTACCCACTAAAGGTATTGCATAAAAAAGATCTGTGTAACCAAATAGTTTAACAATCGGGACTCTTAATTTTGCTGCAATTTCTCCAAGAAGTTTACCTGATGCTTTTGCTGTTTCTAAACTTTCTCCGGGCATTCCAACCATAAATCCTAGTGGGGGAGAATACAAACCAATGTCGTAGCATGAAAATAATGCATTTTTAATATCTTCAACAGTAAATCTTTTTTCCATAATATCTAGCATTGTTTGGCTACCTGACTCGATACCAAACTTTAAGGAAACACATCCATGATCTTTATAAAATCTTAAATCATCTTTATTTACACTTGTACATCTTACTCCTGAGCAACTCCAAATCATATCATGTTTGTGAAATAATTTCGCTACCTCATAAGTGTATTGTTTGTTTGATCCAAAATTTTCATCATCAACCATTAAGAAACCAACATCATAATTTTTAAGTTGAATGAGATGTTTTTCTAAATCATCCAATTTATAAGTTGTATATCCTTTTGCACCACGTTGGCAAAATGTACATTTCGCTACGCATCCTTTTGAAACATGAATACTAGAAACCATTTGTCTTCTATTTTTTTCAAAAGATCTATTATCCATTAGAAACTCTTCTGTTTTAAAAAAAGGTCTAAAATAATTATTTACTGCTTCATCGTTTCCTTGTAGACCTGATTTTAAGTAATCAAAAGACGGAAACGACATATGGCAAGATGATAAAGTGTGGCCGTATCCAGAAAACTCAATATCATTATTATCATTTAGTACAGCTATACCTTTAACTTTTAACAGTTCTTCTGCAATTATTTTTTTATTTTTTGTTTTATTTCTTTTTACATAATTTAGCAGCCCAACCCATGCTATTTCTCCATCTCCAACAACACAAATATCCACATCAGTTTTATGAAGAACTGTATTAGCTGCGGCAGTTAAATATCCACCACAAACAATTATTGCACTTGGATTAACTTGTTTAATAATTCTAGATATTCTTTCTACCTGCAAATATGAAGTTGATACCACTGCACTTAGACCAACAATATCAGCTTGATTTTTTTGAAAAAAATCTTTTATTTCACTGTCGTTCGGATACAGCATATCAATGTCGTAAAACTTACATTCCGGAAAACCATTTTTTTTTGTCCAATTATTTATTGAAGTTATAGCAATTTTTGGCATTATAGGAGATGGTCCTTCTGATCTTTTTCTTCTCAATTTTCCACCAGGAGTCTCCACAGGTATACTGCACAAAATAGATTTAACTGACATATTTTTATTTTATCTTAAAACTTATACAATCTTTTGTTAAAATTTAAATATGATTAATTGAATATTTTAGATGTAAATTTTTCTTGATGGGTGTATTAATTTTATGATTTTATGTTAAATAGGATTTTAATCACTGGAGCTTGCGGTTTTATAGGGTCTCATTTAACTGAGTTTTTTTTAAAAAAAGGATTTAAAGTAACAGCTTACGATCTTTATAATTCAAATAACTCAATTGGCTGGCTTAAGAAAGAAAAAGAAAATAAAAATTTAAAAATAGTTTTGGGAGATGTAAGAGACTATAGATCTACATTTCAACTAATTAAAAATTCCGATTATATAATTCATTTAGCTGCACTAATTAGCATTCCATATTCATATAATGCCCCATTCTCTTATTTTAAAACAAATGTTGAAGGAACATATAATGTCTTGGAGGGTTGTAGGATAGCAAATAAAAAAATAATAATAACATCTACAAGTGAGGTTTATGGTTCAGGAAAAAGTTTTCCCATGAAAGAAAGTCATGAGTTGAATGCACAGTCACCTTATGCTGCTTCCAAAATATCTGCTGATCAACTAGCGCTTAGCTACTTTAATTCTTTTAATTTAAAAGTTAATATTATTCGACCATTTAATACTTTTGGACCTAGACAATCAGCAAGAGCTGTAATACCCAATATAATAAAACAGGTGATTTCAAAAAAATATGTGAAGCTTGGTAATATTTATTCCCAAAGAGACTTAATGTATGTTTCAGATCTATGTGAGGCTTACTACCGGATATTTAAAAATAAAAAAGAATATGGAAAGGTTTATAATGTTGGAACTCAAAAAACTTATTCGATAATAAAAATTTTCCAAATTATAAAGAAAATTTCAAAAAAGAAAATTTCAATTAAAATTGAAAAAAAAAGAATTAGACCAAAAAAAAGTGAAGTAAATAAACTTCAATGTGATTATCAAAAAATTAAAAGGGAACTAAAATGGAAACCTAAAATAGATTTAAAAAATGGAATACTTAGAACTTATAATTGGATTTCTAAAAATAGTGAAAAATATGAGTCAGATCTTTATGAAATATAACAATACCTAAATTAATTACAAAATATTCTTTTTAAGTTAAATAAGTCTTCTTTAATATTGTTTATCCCATCCATTGCACTTGGAGAACATTTAATACCATTCTTTTTTAATATAGAAATCTCTCTTTTTCCATAACAAAAATTTAAACCTTCTGGGTAAGAAAAATGTTTCACATTAATTGAAAGTTTTTTATTAATTAAATTAATTGAATTTTTAATTTCATTTTTTACATCATGATTGTTGAGATATGATAATATTCTATGAGTTTTTCCATGTCCTCCAACTATAAATTTTTTATCACTCGAAATTTTATTTAAATTGCTCCATGTCATTTTTTTATCAAAAATGTTATTTAAACTAGATTTTAAAATTATGTTATTATTTCTTGCAATATTATAAACTTCTTTATAAGGATCTATTTTACTATCTCTTTTAATTTCTTTTCTTAAAAAATTTAAAAATCTTATTTTATTTTTTTTTGAAATTAAATTTTTTGCTTTAAAGTTTTTATAAAATATTTTTTGCCTAAAATTAAATTTGCTTATACTGTCCTCAATCATATCTATCCAACTCATAGAATTATTTGTTATAAAATCTGTAGTAACATAAAAAGTTGCTGGTATATTTAAGTCGTTAAGAATTGGGGCTGCAATTGAATAATTGTTATAGTAACCATCGTCAAATGTAATTGCATAAGCGTAATCAGGAAAATCAATTTTGTTTTTTTTTAAATTTATAATATCGTTCATAGAAATAGCTTGTCCTTTATTTTTTAAATTTTTTAGGATTTTTTTAAATTTATTAATGTGAATATGTTTATTAGTATAGTTTTTAACACCTAAATTTTTTTTATCAACCACACCATGGAATAAATAAATTGCACAACTTTTTTTTTTTAAAAATTTATTGTAGTCAAATTTTGAATTCATAATAATTTTACAAACTTATTAAATTTTTTTTCTAAAGAATTTTTAATTATATTTGGCATTTTTGAATAATATCTTCCAAGAGTTATTTGCTTTTTTGAAAAAATTTTCTGTTTTTTTTTAATTTACGTAAAAGTTTTAGAGAAATATAAACTAATGTTTCAGTATTTAGCAATCTAAGATGATATATTTTATTTTTTGGAGAAAAATTAATTTTTTTTTTATAAATTATATTCCCCGTATCAATATCTTTGTCTAAAAAATGTATTGTTGATATTAAAGATTTAAAATCATTATGATATATACTCCAATAATGAGAGTCTAAACCTCTGTATTTCAGAGGGTCTCCACCATGAAGGTTAAAAATTTTATTTTTAAAGTACTTTAATAATTTGCCTTTAATTTTTGTTGTTCCAAATACAACTAAAAAATCGCAATTTAATTTTAAATAATCTGCTAACTTGTTATCGTTAATATTTTTAACTTCTAATAAATTTTTATTAAATTTTATTTTGTATTTACTAATAATTTTTTTTTCGTATTTATCTCTTTTTTTTTCAAAAAGATTTAGTTTTTCTTTTTTCTTTTTTTTTTCTAATTCATAAATTATGGTTAAATTATCAAAGTTTTTACATATTTTATAAATAAAATATTCATGATGAGTAGTTCTGGTAGTCAAAATTCCAATTTTCATAATTTATTTTAAAGGATTTACTAAAGAATATTTGTTGCCAGCTTTTTTCCAGATTTCCTCATTTCTGTGACTCTCAATGATTTCAAAAAAATCTAATCTATTTAATTTTAAATAATTTAAAGTTTTAATCAAATCTACTTCGTTTATTTCATCATCATATTTTTTAATATATTTTTTTGCTTCTCTTAGGCTAATTTTTCCTAGTTGCACATGTCTTGAAGAGTCTCTCCAAGCTCTTCCAAAACCGAACTTTATATATTGCATATGGTAATAAATAGAGTCTATATGATCATCAAGACTATCATAATTTGTAAATGTTCCTGGAGATCTATTATTTTCATGACACTTAAATTCTATTTTTTTTTGAATAAAATCATAGTTTCTGAAAACATCCCAGTTATCAAAATAAGCAAAGTAATAACAATTAATTTTACTTTTCAGCAATTCTTTTTTAGAAGGCATTAAATATGGATTTAAATCATTTTTTGTAATTACATCGTCTTCCCAATTTAATGGATCGTCACCAATTTGATGTTCAAAAATCTCTTCTAAATCTCTTAATTTTTCAGAATTTTTGTTAAGAACTTTTCCACCATAATGGCTTTCTCCATGTTCAGCATAAAAAACTAGTTTTATATTTTTCTCTAATGCTACTTTTATTGGTATAGCATTAATGCCAGCATCCCATGCAATCTTTGGATTTCCTCTTTCTGTAAAAAATCTTTTTGAAAGATAGCTCGATACTTTTTTATCAGCGGTATAAAGAATATGATCGAAACCAAGTTTAATCAATTCATTTCTATTATGCATCCCTACTTTTGTTGGGATAATTGGTGAAAAAGTAACTAACAAAGGATTCATTTTATATTTAAATTTTAATTGATAAGCGATGTAACTGCTGTCCTTTCCACCAGACCATGGAACTATACAATCATGTTCGCCGTGCTTTGATCTAAATTTATTAAGAATATTTTCCAATTCTTTCTCTCTAACTTTAAAGTTAATTTTTTTTCTTTTAGACTTATAATTACAAGCATTACAGATTTGCTTGTTATCAAAATAGATTCGAGGTCTACTAGATGGCATCAAACATTTTTTGCAGTAAATAATTTTTCTAATATCCATTTTATTCTAATCTAATATTTATTTTTTTCTCAGAGCAATAATTTTTAGCACTTAAGATACTCTTGTAAGTAAAGTGATATATGTTATTAGTACATACGGCATCAACATTAGCTTTTTTATAGGCCTCAACAAAGTGCTTCCAATTTCCAGCACCACCACAAATTAAAAGTGGCATTTTTAATTTTTTCTTTATAAATTTTGCTATATTAAGTTCATAACCTTCCAAAGATCCATCTAAATCTATTGACTGAAATAGTATTTCACCAGGATTAATTTTTTTTATAAAATTTAGATATTTATTTAAATCTATCTTTATTTTTTTTTTACCTCTGTTGTAAAAACAATAATTTTTTCCATTTATTTTTTTTATATCTATTCCAACTATTACAAATTGATTTCCAAAAATATTAATAATATCTTTAACCTTTTTTGGATTTTCAATTAAAAGTGAATTTATTAATATTTTGTCAGCCCCTATTTTTTGAAATTTTTTTACCTCATTTATTGAAGATATTGATCCTCCAACACAAATAGGAACAAAACAATTTTTTGCAAAATTTTGGACTACTTTGTAAAAATTTTTCCTATATTTGTTTGATTTGCTTACATCTATTAAAACAACAGCATCGAACAAGCTATTGTTTATAAAGTTGGATGTGTATCTATAATCTTGTACAAAATTTTTAGTCCTGGTCAAAATGCCATTATCAAAAGTCAAAACTGCAATTATTCTTTTTGCTATCATATTTTGTAAAAGTTTTTAAGTAATTCTAAACCATATTTTTGACTTTTTTCAGGATGGGCTTGACAAGCAAAAATATTTTCTTTTTCATAAATGCTGTAAAATTTATTTGCATAAATAGTACTACAAAATAAATTTTTTTTTTCTTCTAACTCAGGATAATATGAATGGTCAAAGTAGAACATGGAATTATTTGGAATATTCTTTAAAAGTTTAATTTTTTTGAAATTAATTTTATTCCATCCAACATGAGGTATAGGTAAATTTTTTTTATTTGAAAATTTTATAGCTTTTCCATTAATCCAACCTAATCCCTTTATATTTTTACTTTCCTCGCTACTATTTAGCATTAAATGATATCCTAAACAAATTCCCAATATTGGATATTTTTTTACCAAAACTAATTCGTTCAATTTATCTACAAATCCTTTTTCCTTAAGTAAGTGCATACCCTTTCCAAATTTTCCACTTCCTGGAATAATAAATTTTTTTGAAAATTTTAATTCTGTTGCTTTTGAAATAATTTTACTTTTAATATTTAAATAGCTTAATGCATTATATACTGCCCCGATATTGCTAATTCCAAAATCAATAATTGCTATCATGTCTAAATATTTTCAAGAAACAACTTTGTACTAATAAAATTAAATAATTTTTGATCATTTAAATCTATTAGCTTAGAGTTATGTTCTTGAATTAATTTTTTTATTGACCTAACATTTATATACTTGAATATTGGACTTTTTGTATTTAACAGCCATTTTTGAAAATTTTTATTATTTATTTTAAAAATTGATTTTACAGATACGTTAAATCCTTTTTTTTCTCTGTTTAACCTTATAGCATCAGGAACAAACTTGTATGAGCTTTTCCTTAATAAGAACTTATTAAGTGCGTATTTCATAAAATACTTTGATGGAATAGAGAAAGATTTTTCAACCAGTTTATGATTTAAAAATGGCGACCTATTTTCAACAGAATTATACATAGCATTTAAATCATCCTCAATTAATGCCGTAGGAACTGTATGAAGCTTAAGTTCATTTAACATTTTGTTTTTTAATTTATCTTTTGTAAAAAATTTATCTTTGTAATTAATATTAAATTTTTTTTTTAAATCTTTTTTTTCATAAAGGTTAATAAAACTTTTAAAACCATAATTACCAATCTTTTTTAATTTTGGATTTCTTAATAATGGTAATATATTTTTTTCCCATTCTTTAATAAAATTATTTTTACTTTTTAAATCTGATAAACTATTGTAGTAAATTATATAATGATGGTAATAACCAGCAAATAATTCATCGGCTCCATTTCCGTTTATACTTACCTTAATTTTATCTTTTTTCATTTTTTCATAAATGATTGATTGAATAAAATAGTTAATGGTTGAGATAGGTTTATCGTGGTATCTAATTAACTTTTGTAATTTCGAAAGATAATCCTGATTCTTATTTAATCTAATTTTAGTGTTTGGAACTTTATGTTTAATTAAATTTACATCGATTAGATTTTCTTCATTATATCTTTTATCGTTATCTATTATAGAATAAGTTTTTATATTATTACCTATTTTTTTTTTAAAAAAACCAAGTAAATAACTAGAGTCGATCCCCCCACTTAATGACAAGCCAATTTTTAAATCATGTTTACAAATTTCTTTTATATTTGATCTAAAATTTTCTTTAATAATTTTTATGGATTTACTTTCATTTAGTGATTCATTTACTTTTATTTTTGGTGACCAGTAATTTGTAAATTTTAAATCAAGTTTTTTATCTATAATTAAATTTTGTCCGGGTCTTAAAATTTTAATATCTTTAAAAAATGATTCATTGTTTATACCTAAACTTTTATAGCCATACTCTAAAAAAGAAATAATTTTTTTATCATTGAGTATATTATAATCATTAGCTAATTTTCTTATAAAGGATGTTTGAGATCCAAAGTAAAACTGTTTATTTTTTTTAAAATAAAATAATGGTTTTTCTCCAATTCTATCTCTTGATAAAAAAAGTATATTTTTTTTTCTATCAAAAATAGCAAAAGACCACATTCCACTGAAAAAATTTACGCATTTATATCCATAAATTTGATACATTCTTAAAATTATTTCTGTATCAGATTTGGTTTTAAGTGGAAGTTTTTTACTTTTAATTATTTTTTTTAATTCTCTAATATTATAGATTTCACCGTTAAATGAAATTGACAAATCTTCAAAACTCATAGGTTGATTAGAACGAGAAAATCTATCTACAATACTTAATCGAGATGAAAAAAGATAAAGATTTTTTTTTAAAAAAGAAAATTTTAAAAAATTTTGGTTATCAGGACCACGATTATTCATTATTTTGAGAATTGTTTTTATTTTTCTCCTGTTAATGCTTTTGTTACCAATATATCCTGCAAGTCCACACATTTGATTTTAAAAGAAGTTTTTTTTTAAATATTGACCAGCTTTAATACTTTTCTTAATCCTTTTATTTATTATTTGATCATATTCATTTGCATTCATAAACTTTGCAGTTCTTGCAAAAGCTAAATCTTTAAAATTTATTTTTTGATTTTTTTTGATCAATTTCTTTGCAATTATTCCTTTGTTGAATTTCTTTTTCAAAGATTTTAAATATTTGGGTAAGTCTTTTCTATCCGGTTTACCTAATAACTTGTTAAAAATATTTCCAATATGTATTAACTTTTTTACATCAGTAATATCCAGTGATAATTGATGATCTCTAAATTTTCTTCTTTTATTATCTGTAAAATGAAATTCTATAATTCTAGCATTAAGACAAATTGATGCCAAACAAGCCTCAATACCAATTGCATGGTTAGAATATCCTAAAACAGTATTAAATTTTTTCTCTAAATTTTTTAAATTGTTCAAGTTAACATTATAATTTTCAACTGGATAATTTGAGACACAGTGCATTAATATAAGTTTTTTATTAATTTTTTTTTTATAAGCTTTTTTTATAATTTTATAAGTTTGAGATATTTCGTTCTCATCTGAAATACCTGTAGATAATATTATATTTAAATTTTTTTTAGTTACTAATTTTATTATATGTTTAAAGTTAAGATCTCCACTTGCAATTTTAATTGTATTTGAATGTTTTTTAATAAAATTAATCCAATCTTCAGTAAGAGCTGTAAACAAAAAATTGATATTAATTTTTTTACAAAATTTAATTATTTTAACAAACTTTTCTGGTTCAAAATAAAATTTTTTCGCTTGTTTATATTTTTCTTCTTCAATCGAATAATATTTACTTGGAGTAAAGCATTGAAATTTAACAACATCTGCGCCTGCTTTTTTTGCTAATTTAACTAATTTTAAACATCTTCGTAAATTTCCCTCATGGTTTACTCCAATCTCAGCTACATAAATTATTTCCTTATTTAAATTTTTATTCCAAAGTTTCATAATTTAAATTCTTAATATTTCTTTTGAGCAAATCCGAACTAATTATTCTAATGCTATTCTTTTTACACTTTATAAAAATTTCCTTTTTTCCTCTTTTTTTAAATAAATTTCCAGGCTTTATAACAGGATTAATCTTTACTTCCTCACATTTGTAAATTCTGTATTTTTTATTCTTTATTAACATAAATGCACCCTTGTAAGGGCTGCTAAGTGCTCTAACAAAATTATATATTGATAGCGCATCTTTACTCCAATCTATCTTACTATCTTTTTCTTTCCTCTGAAAAAAATAAGAATTAGATATTTTTTGTTTATTAAATCTTTTGTTTCTTTTTATTAATTCTAAGGCTTTAATAGTAAGTTTTTTAAATGCATTATTTGCTTTTAAATGAACTTCTTTTATCGTATCGCTTCTAATATTTTTAAATTTATCAGAACAAATTATATTTCCAGTATCAATTCCTTCATCTACTTTAATAATACTAATACCTATTTTTTTTTCGTTATTAATAATTTGCCAATTCAATGGAGATCCCCCACGATATTTAGGTAGTTTACCTGCATGTAAATTTATAATTCCATGCTTAGATAGCTTAAAAAATTTTTTACTAAAAATATGAGGAAATCCAGCAGAAATGAAAATGTCAGCACCAAAAGATGTTAAAAAATCATAAACTTTTTTATTTTTTAAAGAATTGATCAACATAATATTATCATCGGTTTTACATTTCTTAATTATTTCTGGATTAAGAAATTTCTTAGTAATTATAGAAAACACATCATATTTTCTCTTTTTTAACCAATCTTTTAAAATAAGCCCTCTGTAATTATTGTAAAATATAATTATTTTTTTTATTTTGTGTCTATTATTTTTAATTTTACTTAACAAATATAGTATTCTTAATAATCTTTTTAGTTTTAATTTAAAACAATAATTATTGTTGATAAATTAAATATATAAGTTTAATATTGTTCAATAATTGAACATTGTCAAGATAAATCAATATTTTATGAAACAAAAAAAAAAAATATTAAAATTATACGGAAAAGATTGTGATATAGTTAAGCTTAAAGGTACTAAATTATCTGATTTTAGGAGACAAAATGAAATTCAGAAAACAGTTTCAAAATCATTTTTAAAAAAAAAATATAAAGAAACCAAAAAATGTATAATTTGTAATTCAAAAAAAATAAAATTTAAAACTAAAATTTTAAACATTGATTTTGTTCAGTGTGGCAAATGTAATCACGTATTTAGAAAATTTTATTATGATGATAAAATCTTAGATAATTATTGGGATAAAGAAGGTGATTTAATTAATGTTCATTCACATGATGGGCAGTCAAACTTTAGATCAAAATATCTAAGTGATCCAAAAGTTAAAACTGTTCTTAAATTTATTAAAAAAAGAAAAAAAATCAAATGGGCTGATCTTGGATGTGGTAATGGTGAATTCTTAAGCCAAGTAAAAAGAAGAGGAGTTGATGCTTATGGTTTTGATTTAAATAAAAAAGACATTGACTTAGCAAAAAAAAAAAAACTTAAAGTTTATAAATCTGATTTAAATAACTTTATAAAAATTTGTAATTCAAAAAAAATTAAATTCGATATAGTTTCTGCCACAGGCTATTTTGACATGGTTAATGAACCAGTAAATGAATTAAAGCAAGTAAGTAAAAATATGAATAAAAATGGTATATTGATGATTGATGTTCCAGACTTTAATTCAGTAACTCATGAATTAATTAGATTTTTTCCAGATATTTCTATCAGACACTTGAGCGGGGCACAAAGAAGTTCTTTTACACTAAAAAGTTTGAATTATTTTCTTAAGAAGAATGGCTTTAAAATTCTATTTAGGTGGCACTATGGTTTAGATATTTATATGATTATGAATAGTTTAATTCATAGAAATCGAAATTTAGAAAATTCAAATTTAATGAAAGTTTTGACCAAAAGGTTTAATGATCTCCAAAAAATATTTGATGAAGAAGAAAAGTCAGATACACTGTTCTTTATTGCAAAAAAAACTTAAATTTTTTAATTGTCTAGAATAAAAAAAAAAATAGGAATAATAGGTCTTGGGTACGTCGGATTACCTTTTCTTCACTTATTATCACAAAAAAAAATTGATGCATATGGTTTTGATTTAGATGTTTCTAAAATAAATTCCTTAAAAAAAAATCATTCTTATATTTCAGATCTTAAAAATAAAGATCTTAAAATAATAAATAAAAGCAAAATTTTTTCGATGAAAAATATTTCCCAAATAAATCAAATGGATTATATAATTTTTTGTTTACCAACACCTCTCACATCTAAAAATGAACCAGATATTTCAAATATTTTAAAAGCATTTAATTCTATAAAACCGTATATAAAAAAAAATCAAACTCTTATTTTAGAGAGCACTGTTTACCCAGGAGCAACTAGATTTATATTTCAGAAATATTTAGAAAAAAATTTTGCATTAGGTAAAAATTTTTTTTATGGGTATTCGTCTGAAAGAATAAGCCCTGGTCAAATAAATAAAAATGAGTACAAATATTTTCTTCATAACACTACTAAAGTAGTAAGTGGCTTTGATAAAAATTCATTAATTAAAATAAATAATTTATATAAAAATGTTTTTCAGAATATTTATTCGGCACAAAGCCTTGAAATAGCAGAAATGTCAAAATTAGTAGAAAATTCATATAGGTCAGTCAATATTGGATTAGTGAATGAAATAAAAAAAATATGTTTTTCAATAAATATCAATTTTAATAAAGTTTTGGACGCTGCAGCAACAAAACCATTCGGTTTTAATTTATTTAGACCAGGACCTGGTGTAGGAGGTCATTGCATTCCTATAGACCCAATTTTTGTAACCTGGATAGCAAAAAAAAATAAACAAAAGGCACGCTTTATTGAACTCGCAAGAAATATTAACATTGACATTACTAAATGGATTATAAAAAAAATTTGCAAGCTGAATAAAAAAGCTAATAATAAAAATTATAAATTAAAGATACTAATTATTGGCTTAGCATATAAGGCGGACGTAAATGATTTAAGAGAATCACCATCTTTAAAAATATTTAAATATTTTAAAAAATATAATAATAAAATTGATTTTTATGATCCATTAGTAAAAAAAGCGAAGATTGGAAATAAATATCATTATTCAAAAAAATTAAATAAAAATTTCAAATATGATTTTAGTATAATTTGTACAGACCACTCTAATTTGAATAAAAAGACAATTTTGTCTGTATCGAAGAAAGTATTTGATACCAGAGGTATATTTAAAAATTTGAATTTAAAAAAAATTATTCAATTGTAATGAAAATATTTGGATTAATACAAGCTAGATGTGGCTCAAAAAGACTTCCAAATAAAGTATTAAAATTAATCAAGGGCAAGTCTACGATTGAACATATTTATAATAGAATGAAATCTTCTAAAATTTTTTCTCAAATTATAATTCTAACGTCAAGATCAAAAAAAGATGACAAAATAATTCAATTATGTAAAAAAAAAAAATACAATTTTTTTAGAGGATCCCACAAAAATGTAAGCTCAAGATTTTATAATGTCTGCAAAAACAATAACTTTGAGTTTTTTTTTAGAGCAAATGCAGATAGTCCTTTACTGGATATTAGCATAATCAAAAATAAAATTAGTTATACTAAAAAATTTGATATTATTACCAATTGTTATAAAAAAACTTATCCAAAAGGACAATCAATTGAATTAATTTCAAAAAAAATATTTATTAATTCCTTTAAAAAATTTAAAAAAAAACAACATTTGGAACATGTGACAAAGTATTTTTACGATAATAAGAAAAAATATAAAATATTTAATTTTGAACTTAAAAGAAACTTAAACAATAAATATAATTTTTGTATTGATACAAATAAAGATTTATTAAGAATAAAAAAAATATTTAAAAAAATTAATAAAACGAATGTTAATAAAATAAAATACACAAAATTATTAAAAATATATGAAAATTAAATTTGCGAAGCCTAAAGTAGATAAAAGAGTTTTAAAAGTATTTAAAAGTATCCTTAATTCAGGGATATTTGTTCATGGTAAATTTACAAAAATATTTGAAAATAATTTAGAAAGATATTTTAAAAGAAAATTTAAAATAATTTCAACATCCTCCTGTACAGCTGCAATGCACTTATTTTATTTATCAATTGGTTTAAAAAAAGGTGACGAAGTAATTGTATCAGCCCAAACTCATGTTGCTACTGCTCACGCAGTTGAAATATGTGGTGCAAAACCTGTTTTTGTTGATTGCGAATTAAATACTGGCAATATTTCTATTAACAAAATTGAAAAAAAAATTACAAAAAAAACAAAATGTATTGCTGTCACACATTTTTTAGGTAAGCCAGCAAATATGTTGGAAATTATAAAAATAGCTAAAAAATATAAATTAAAAATTTTAGAAGATACCGCTTTATCAATAGGTTCAAAAATAAAAAATAAATTTTCAGGAACTTTTGGTGATGCAGGTGCTTTTTCTTTCCATCCAGTTAAAATAATTACTACTGGTGAAGGTGGTGCCCTAATATTAAAAAATAAAAATAATTATAATTATTGTAAATCAATTAGATCTTTTGGATACGATATATCTGATCCAAATAAAAGAAAAATTCCAGGAAACTACGACGTTAATAAATTAGGACTTAATTATAGAATAAGTGAAATAGAATCAATAATTGGAATCTCACAATTAAAAGATATAGAAAAAAAAATCCTTTTAAGATCTCAAAATTATAATTATTTATTCAAAGGTTTAAAAAATATTAAATATTTAAAAATATTAAATTCAAGTTCAAATAATGATTATAAATCCAGCTACTATTCCATGAACATAATTTTAAAATCAAAAAGTAAAGAATATAGGAATAAATTTATTTTAAAATTAAAAGAACTAGGAATACAAGCCAGCATATATTATCCACATCCTGTTCCATTGCTAAAATATTATAGAAAAAAATATAAATATAAAAAAAAAGAATTTCCAAATGCAAGTCGTATCGCCTACAACTCTTTTTCGTTACCAGTGGGTCCACATATTAAAAAAAAGGATATTAGTTATATGATTAACTCAATAAAAAATATTTTAAATACAAAATAATGAAATCAAATATAGAAGTTGGAATAGTTGGAATAGGTAGAACTGGATCAGAACATTTAAATTTTTATTCAAAAAAAAAGGAGATCTCTAAAATTTATATTAGTGAAAAAAAAAAATATAAAAAAAAATTAAAAAACACAAAAATCATAATTGATCCAGAATTAAAGATATTTAATAAAAGTTATAAAAAAAAATTAGTTTCAATTAGTAACTTTGATTACGATCATTTTAGGTACTTAATTAAAAATTTTAATAAACATCATATTTTTGTGGAGAAACCTATGTGTTATAATTTTAAAGAGCTAAGAAAAATTATACAAATATCAAAAAAAAAAAAATATAAAAATTTAGTTTATTCAAATTTAGTTTTAAGAGGTGCCAAAATATTTAATGATATAAAAAAAAAAATATATAAGGGTGAATTTGGTAAAATATATTATTTTGAGGCAGATTATATATATGGAAGACTAAACAAAATAAGAAATGGATGGAGAGGTGATAAAAATTTCTATAGCCCCATTCTTGGCGGGGGAATTCATATGGTCGATCTTATGATTGATTTTTTAAATGAGATTCCATCTGATGTTATTACATATTCAAATAAAATTGTTACAAAAAAAGATAATTTTCACTTTGATGATTTTTTTCAAAGCAATTTTTTTTTTAAAAGTAAAGCTATAGCAAAAATCACAACAAATTTTGGTGCAGTGCATAACCATCAGCATGTAGTAAAAATATTTGGAACAAAAAAATCATTCATATATGATGATAAGGGAGCTAGGATTTTTAGATATAGAGATCCTTATAAAAGTAAAAAACTTAATATAAATAAACTTTATAAAGGAAAAGATTGCTTATTGCCTAAAGTTTTTCAACTAATAAAATCTAAAAAATATTATAAAAAAGAAAATTTAAGGGAAATTAATTTGATGTCCACAGTACTATCTGCGGTAAAGTCAAATAAAATTAATGCAAAAGTGAAGATAAAACAATTTTATGACTAAAAAAAAAATTTTGATTCTTGGTGGTGCTGGGTTTATTGGTCATAATTTATCTATATATTTAAAAAATAAAAAATTTAATATTTTATGTGTAGATAATTTAAAGATTAACAATTTTCACTATGTAAAAAATAACATCAAAGATTTAATTAAAAAAAAACTTTATACAAATTTCTTAAATGAAAGGATTGATTTACTTAAAAAAAATAAAATAAATTTGATTAATTGTGACATAAAAAATTTTAATAAAATAAAAAAAATTTTTGACAAATTTAGACCAGATGTAGTTGTCCATCTTGCAGCAGTTTCGCATGATAATAGATCAAATATAAATCCTAGAGAAACTTTTGAAAATAGTTATGTCACTTTATTTAACTCTCTTGACTCATCAAAAAATTTTTCAGATAAGATACATTTTATTTATTTCTCTTCGAGTATGGTTTATGGAAACTTTAAAAAGAGAATTGTGACTGAAAATGAAAATTGTAACCCCATAGGTGTTTATGGTTCGTTAAAATTATCAGGTGAGTTGTTAATTAAATCTTTTTCTAATGTGTTTGGTATAAATTACTCTATTATAAGACCATCAGCTCTTTATGGAGAAAGGTGTATCAGTAATAGAGTTATACAAATTTTTTTTGAACGGGCATTTTTTAATCAAAAAATTAATATCATGGGTGATGGAAAAGAAAAATTGGACTTTACATATATAGGAGATCTATGTGATGGAGTTTATAAAATTATAAAAAATCTACGTAATTCTAAAAACCAGACTTTTAATTTAACTTATGGTTCTTCTAGATCAATTAATACAATAAAAAAATTTGTTAAATCAAAATTTAAAAATCAAAAATTTGAACATTTAAAAAGAAATAAATTAGTTGCTATCAGAGGAACTTTATCAGTAAATAAAGCTAAAAAACTAGTTGGATATAAACCTATCTATAATATTAAAAAAGGTATTCAAAAATATTATGAATGGTATGAAAAAAAATTTGCTGATCTTAGTAAATAACAAATATATATCCAATTATTTTATTATTTCCTTGACAATGTTCAATTATTGAACAATATTATCTTTAAGTTTTATTAATCAAATTAAAATTTTGTTTAAACATAATAAAAAAAAATAAAGATTTTTTAAAATGGATAGAAATACTTTAATTGAAAATGAAAAAAACTCAGAATTAATCAAGAAAAAACTTCTTTCAGCAAGTGTTGTAAAGAAACATTTTGGAATTAATCCTGAAAAAATATTGCATGACTATTTATATCCTAAATTTGGCCAAAGATATCTAGACTATAGAGATAAATATGAAAATTACCTTAAAGACAGTAAACATAAATACACACCAAACTATCCAATTTCAGTAATTTTAGAATTAGTAAATAGATGTGATCTCGAATGTACTATGTGCTATCAGGGCTTTAGAAATGATGCTGAGAAATCTACTCTACAATTACCAGACTTAGAAAATCTTTTTGAAGATTTTAAAAAAAATAAACTTGATGCTTTGCTATTTAGCACTTCTGAACCATTGCTATATAAAAATTTTTTTAAAGTCTTAGAACTTGCGACTAAAGCAGATATAATGGATTTATTTTTGTTTACTAATGGCAAACTTTTAAACTCCAAAAATAGTGATTTAATTTTAAAAAGTTCATTGACAAGATTATTTGTTTCGATTGATGCAGCTTCAGAAGAAACTTATGATAAAGTTAGAATCCCAGTAAACAAAAAAATATTAAATACAAATAGATTAGAAATAATTGAAAATAACGTTAAAAATTTTATTAAACTAAGAAATTCAATGGGTTTAAAACTCCCTTTAACACGAGTATCTTTTGTTGCCCTAAGAGAAAATGTACATGAAGTTGATAAATTCATAGAAAAATGGATTGATATAGTTGACTCTGTAGAAATTCAAAAAGAAAATTCCATCGATTTCTATGACGACCTTTTAAAAAAAAAATTTGGAAATAATAAATTGCTACTTAATAAATATAATTGTAACGAACCATGGGGACAGGTTACGATTCATGCAGATGGTGAAGTTGGACCTTGTTGCAATACAGTGGGTAGAAACTTACCCATTGGAAATGTTTTGAAAACAAATCTTAAAGAGATCTGGCAAGGTAATGTTATGCAAGAAATTAGAAATAGTTTTTTAGAAAATAAACCTAAAAAAGTTTGTCAATTATGTCTCGAAAATGAAAGGCTAAATTTATAAAGAAAGTTCTTAAAATTTTTTAATAAAATACTTACAATGAAAATGAATAACCAACAATTCGATGTTTTAAGAAAAATATCTAAAAAGCCTTCAGTAAATCAAAGAGAACTAGCATCTGAACTCAATATGAGTCTTGGAAAATTAAATTATGTTTTAAAAGGATTAAAACAAAAAGGCTTAATTAAATTATACTTTTTTAAAAAAAATCCAAATAAACTTAGATATTTATACCATTTAACGCCCAAGGGTGTGTCTGAAAAAACTAAACTCACTATTAATTTTATGAAAAGAAAAATGAAAGAATATGATGAGTTAAAAGCAGAATTAGAAGAAAAATAAATTGAATTTTATATTTACAAAGCCAGGGAATTATAAAATTCTATATATTAGAAATAATACTTCACAAGAATTACCAAAATTTTTGAAAAATAAAAAAATTTTAAACATATACTCATTAGAAACTCTCCAAAATTTGTATTTTTTTATCTTAATTAGAGCAATTTCAATATCACTATTTGCAATAAATCAAAAAATTAAATTTAGAACTAGATTAAAAATAAATTATTATAAAATTGTTTTTAAGATAACTAATCCTAAAGTTGTTATTTCTACTAATGAAGGTGATCCTATTTTTTATTTTTTAAAAAACTTTCATAGTGAATCAAAATTTTTAATTATTCAAAATGGTAGAAAAAACCATAATTACATAATTAATCTTATTAAAGAATTTAAAAACAAAAATGGATTACCTAGTCCCAATCTAGATTATTTCTTTTGCTATGGAACAAATATTGGTAATAATTTAGGTAAATTACTTTTAAAAAAAACAAAATTTATTGCACATGGTTCATCAGTTAATAATGATATAAAAATAAATTCTAATAAAAAAAAAAAGTATATATGTATTATTTCTGAAGTATTTTACCCCGAAACAAAAGTCTTTCTATCTGAAATTTTTAATAAAAAATTTATTAGTTTCGATGATTATTATAAAGCTGAAAAATTTATTTTACCCAAAGTAATAAATTTTTTTCACAATAAAAATATAAATATAAAAATAATAACTAGAAGTAATTATAGTGATAGCTCTGATGTTAAAAAATTTGAAAAAAATTTTTTTAATTTTTTAAATAAAACGAATGTTAAAAAATTAAATTTTTCCTGTGAAAGTAAGTTATCATTAAAACAAAAGTATCAATTGACTGATAATAGTATTTTAAATTTTGGCTTTGGAGTTTCATCAATGGATTTTGAAATATTATCCAGAGGGAATAAATTTTGTTTTTTAAACTACAGAGGTAGATTTTTAAAAGAATTAAAATATGGTAACTGTGGATTTTGGTATTGGCCATTAAAAATAAAAAATTTTATTTATACACTTGATGATTTAAATGAAAAAAAAATAAATATTTATTTAAACAAATTATTAAAAATAAAAAAAAATAATTATTTTTTACATAAAAATTTTTTGATGAATTTCATTACATTTGATTATAAAAATTCGAGATTTAAAAAAGTTCTAATAGATATAGTTAAATGAAAATAAAGGAATTAAAAAAATTATTAAAAATTATTGACGTAGATAAAAAAATTATTTTTTTTTTAATTTGTCTTTTAATAATTAATTCTTTTTTAGAAGTATTTGGAATAGGTCTTATAGGTAATTACTTAAGTTTAATGATTACTAATGAATCCATATTTAAAAATTTTAATTTTTCGTTTTTTGATTTATCAAATTCATATAAAAATTTAACAATAATTTTAATTATAATATTTTTTTTTAAAATCTTGCTGCAATTTTGGATCAATTCTTACATCTTGAAATTTATAGGAAAAGTTCAATTTAAAATAAGAAATAAATTAATTAATATATTTCAAAAAAAAAAATTACTTAGATTTTATAGAATATAAAAAATCTGATATTACTGAAATTGTATTCAATTTGGCAGGTATAATTGGTCATACAGCCATGAATGCTTTGCTAAATTTAGTGAGCAGTATTTTTTTAACTTTCTCGATTGTTATACTTTTAGCTTTTACGAATTTTAAAATATTATTTCTTAGTTTATTTTCATTCCTTTTAGTTTTTTTTGTATTTCAAAAAACTTTTAAAAATAAGATTAATAAATATGGAAAATATTCTAGCGATGCATCCACAAACATATTTGACAGTATAAATAATTTTTATGATTCATTTTCTGAAATTAAAATTTTAAATAAAAAAAATTATTTTAAAAATTTAACAAAAATTGCTGGCTTTAAATATTATAAATTTCAATATTTGTATTCTTTAATTTCACTATTACCCAAATATCTTGTTGAACTTTTTTTTATTGCCATAGCCTTAATTTTTTTATTATATTTAAAATTAAATAATATTTCTTTCATCACAATCATACCAGTTGCTTCAATATTTATATTTTCATTTTTAAAACTTATGCCTGCATTTGTTTTGATAATTAGAAATATCTCTGATCTAAATTTTAGCAAGTATGCAATAAATAAAATTTATAATTTATACAAGTCGCGCATCATTAAGGATAAAGTTATTAATAATAAAAATAACTTGGGTAAATTTGATAATTTTAAGATAAATATAAAAAGTTTTAAATATCCTAGTCGAAATAAAAAAATTTTAAATAATATAAATTTATCAATTTCAAAAAATCAGTGTATAGGAATAATCGGTACTTCTGGTTCTGGAAAGTCAACATTGCTAAATTTTATAACAGCATTAGTTTTTACCTCCAATTCTAAAATTTTTGTTAATAATATTTTAATTGAAGAAAAAAATAAGTTTTTGTGGCAAAATAAAATTGCTTATATTAAACAAAATACATTTTTTTTTAATGATACTATTAAAGAAAACATTACATTAGAAAAATTTAGAAAAAAATTCAATAAAGCTTCATATCAATATTCAATTAATAATTCTTATTTAAAAGACTTGGTAAAAACTAGCTCTTCAAATCTTAGACAGAAATTAGGAGAAGGAGCCCAGTTTATTTCCGGAGGTCAAAGACAAAGAATGGCAATTGCAAGATCAATTTACCATGATAAAGAAGTATTAGTATTTGATGAACCAACTAGTGCTCTAGATGATGTGGCCAAAGATAAAATTTTGTTACAATTGAAAAAGCTTAAAAAGATTAAAACAATAATAATTGTATCTCATGATTTTAAAGTTAAAAAAATATGTGATAAAATTTATGAAATTAAAAATAATAATATTAAAAAAATAAAATGAGATATTTAATCACTGGAGGCGCAGGGTTTATAGGTAGTCATCTTGCTGAACAACTAGTTAAAAGCAAATATAAAGTGATAATTTTAGATAATTTGACTGTTGGTAATAAAAAAAATTTAAAAAATATTATCAAAAAAGTACAATTTAAAAAAATTGATATTTGTAATTTTAATAAATTAAAATCAATTTTTAAAAAAGGGGACGTGGTTTTTCATTTAGCTGCTTTAGCAGACATAGTACCTAGTATTGTTAATCCAGATAAATATTTTCAAACAAATGTCATTGGGACTTATAACGTTTTAAAAGCTGCTAAAGAAAAAAAAATTTCTAGATTAATATACACTGCCTCATCATCATGTTATGGAATAGCAAAAAAAATTCCTACACCTGAAAATTCTTCAATTAAACCAATGTATCCTTATGCGCTGACTAAAAAATTAGGAGAGGATTTAGTTATGCATTGGTCAAAATTGTATAAATTAAATATTAATTCAGTCAGACTATTTAATGTATATGGTCCTAGAGTAAGAACTTCAAGTTCTTATGGTGCTGTATTTGGTGTATTCATGGCTCAATTAGTAAATAACAAACCATTAACACTAGTTGGAACAGGAAATCAAAAAAGAGATTTTACCTACGTTTCAGATGTTGTAGATATAATTATTAAGTTAAGTAAAAGAAAAGATTTAAGTGGACAAATATTTAATATAGGAAGTGGTAAATCAATATCTGTAAACAAGATAATTAAATTACTTGGTACAAACAATATCGTAAAAATACCAAAAAGACCTGGAGAGCCAGATATTACATTTGCAAATATTAAGAAAATCACAAAAATAATGAAATGGAAACCAAAAGTGTCAATTGAAAATGGAATAAAGATTTTAATGAAAAATAGAAATTATTGGAAAAATGCACCACTTTGGGATCCAAAAAAAATTAAAGTAGCTACAAAATTATGGTTTAGATATTTATCTTAAATTACTGAAATGATAAAAAAAATTATAAGTTTAAATAGTATAAAAAAAATAATTGATAGAGACAAAAGCTCTGGAAAAAAAATAGTTTTATGTCATGGTGTATTTGATTTAATTCATTTAGGTCATATTTCTTATTTTAATTCATCAAAAAAGAATGGAGATATTTTAGTTGTATCTGTAACACCAAAAAAATTTGTT
>MDSW01204774.1_pt1 | contig 23472 bp, 32 predicted proteins | sample 811171 | NCBI WGS metagenome assembly MDSW01 (sample SAMN05326641, study PRJNA326480) | marine metagenome | isolation source: seawater | place: Atlantic Ocean: North West | collected 2012 | reverse complement strand
GCTCCAGCTCAAGCTGCTGGCAGAATCGATTTTGCTAACGCTCAACTCGAACCCGGCCCTGTCGCCACACCCTTCGAGCACAGGCCCTACGGCACGGAACTTGCATTGTGTCAGAGGTATTACGTCAAAGAAGACGCCAGGATTTATATGTTCCGAACAAATTCAAGTGAATCGACTAGACGGGCAACTTATTACCACCCGACAACGATGAGAGCGACCCCCACATTGACCTTTAATAACACCAGCGGGGGTACTGTTACTGATTTTGGCAATGGGTCAAATAAAGTCAGCGGATTTACGACGACTACTGCCCCCACGCCAGCAGCCGCTGCCTACATACGAGACCTTGAGCTTGACGCCGAACTGTAACTTGGCATCCTTTATCAACCCTTCACCCTTGATCCAATGATTTACATCTACACCTGGGCCAACCCCGAACAAACCGCCCTCATTCGCGAGGATGGGAACGGCAAAACCGCCAGTATTCCAACAGATCCAGCGAACCGTGATTATGCGGCGTTCCTTGAATCTGGCGAGACTGCAAACGATTACGTCCCACCACCGCCGTCAACCGAGCCTGATTACATCGGCTTCAGTGATGCCTTGCTGGCGTCTACTGCTTATGGTTCAATCCGTACCGCTGCCAAGACTTCACTGTCGGTCAACGTGGTAGCAACAGAACTGCTTGCCTTGCTGGGTGATGCAAAGAACGGTCGAGTGATCGAAGCTGCCATCCAAGCTTCTCTTGATGAGCTGGACCTTGAAGTTCCGCTAACTCAAGCAAATCGAGATGAAATGAATGTATTGTTTGCGACCTTTTATCTACCATACGTTCTTAGTTAATTAAAATTGACTGTTAAAATTAATAAATAACAGGTTGTAAAAATGAGCACATTAAATACGACCAATATTAAACACGGTTCTTCTGGAACAAACAATATTGTTTTAGATCCAGCGGGCAGCGCAACCATTAATAACGATTTAAACGTTACTGGTGATATCAGCTCAACAGGCGACGTACAAATGGCGTCGCTGAATGGTGGGCAGCTTGCTGGGTTTAGGAACAAAATTATCAATGGAGCGTGTCAAATAGCGCAGCGTTCGTTATCAGAAACAGGAGTCACAGCGACAAGCTACAATACCTGTGATAGATGGTTGCTGGCGCTAGCTTCTCTTGGAACGTGGACTGTTACTCAATCGACAGACGCTCCTGATGGTTTTTCTAACAGCTTCAAGATAGAGTGCACAACAGCTGATGCTTCACCGGCAACCGGCGACCTCTTGTATATCGCTCAAAGATTTGAAGGTCAGGATCTTCAAGATCTAGGGTATGGCACCTCTGGAGCCAAGGCATTGACTTTGAGCTTTTGGGTAAAGTCAAACGTAACTGGCACAGCAAGTCTTAATTTTAGGCAGCCAGGTGCCACCGACAGGCAGTATTCAACCACCTACACCGTAAACTCTGCTAACACCTGGGAGCATAAAACAATCACAATTCCAGGTGATACTTCTGGGACGATTGCTAATGACAATGAGAACGCGTTTCAGATAGCGTGGTGGCTTGACTCAGGCTCGACGTACACAGGCGGTACCACCCAAGGATGGGGAACAGCTGTTACTACAAACCGCAACTCGTCTAACTTTCAATTAGGCAACGCAGCCACTAACGAGTTTTCTATTACAGGCGCTCAACTCGAAGTTTCACCCGTCGCAACTCCCTTCGAGTACAGGCCCATTGGCACTGAGCTTGCATTGTGTCAGAGGTATTTCTATAAATACGAATTTGCCGGAAGTGCCACAACCTCTAAATCTCTTGTCTTCAAAACAGGAGGGTCAGCTAGTCAAAATCCATTGCAAGTGACCTATCCAGTCACAATGAGGGCAACTCCTACTGCCGACCTTACTAATTTAGTTGTTAGATCCTCTAGTGGATCAGGCGGCACACCAACGACTAGAACTGCTACCTCTCTAGGGAGAAATGTAGACATGATTTATCTTGGGGCGAACGACTTGCCTACGAACACAACGGGTGTTATAGATTATTCAGGCTCGTTTACAATCGACGCCGAACTATAACTTGGCATCCTTTATCAACCCTTCACCCTTTATTAATGCTATATTGATTGAAAATAAAGTAATTAGATGTCTAGGATTGAACTGGTTAATGCAGCTAAATTCTTTAAAGAATTACCGCATCAAATAGCAGCTTTTAATTGGCTGCAAGATGAATTGGATGATGATCAAATTGAAGAATTTGCAAATATTTACCGTTCAGCAACTGAAGTAAAACATTCAGAAGAACCTGGAACTACATTAAAAACTGAATTTAGCAATAATTGGGATGGTGTTCTTGCAGCCGCTAGTCAAGCTGGTGCACGATACCCTGAATGTGTAGCTGCTCAATGGGCACTGGAATCAGGATGGGGGTCGCATGTTTCCGGTACTAATAATTTCTTTGGATTAAAAGGCAAAGGAGGAACTGTAGTTAATACTCAAGAATATATCAATGAACAATGGCTTACCATTCGCGATGGTTTTATTGATTTTCCAAATCTTTACTCTTCTGTTCAGTATTTAGTTGATCGATGGTATAAAGATTACAAGGGATACAAGGGAGTTAATCGCGCATCAAATCGAAATGAATGCGCAAAACTTCTTGTAAAAGAAAATTACGCAACAGATCCAAATTATGCAGAAAAGCTGCAACAAATCATGGATCGAGAGTGTGAAAAACTAAGTGGAAATATTGATCCCGGTTTAAATCCTAACTCTTCTTTTGATACAAAAATTACTCCACATATTACTTATGGAGAGATTTGTTTGAATAAACCTGATAGGCGTTTTACCGCAATGCATCAATGCAAAACCGTAACTGAAATCTGTCAATTTTTAGAAAAAGCAAGAAGCCATTTTGGCAATAAACCTGTGATTATCACTAGTGGATCTAGACCAGAACCAATTAATTCAGAAGTTGGAGGTGCAGCAAATAGCGAACACACTTACAATGTTCCTGATAAAGGTGCTGTTGATTTTTTTATTAGTCATGTAGACTTACAAACACTAGAAAACTGGTGTGATAAACATTGGCCTTACTCTGTTGGACTAGGAGCAAAAAAGGGCTTTGTTCACATTGGCATGCGCCCTGGGCGTTATCGAGTTAGATGGGATTACTGAGATGAGCAAAAAAAGTAAAGACTACCAACCAAGAGTTAATATCTGTTGGGAATATAAAGAAGAGCGATACTGTAAAACTCTTTCTAAAGATGAGGCATATGCTCTTAAAAAAGAAATGAAAGAAAAAGAAGGGGTTGTATTTTGGTTTCAACCCCTGGAAGATTAATTATTTTTCTTTTGATTTGCCAATATTCAGCGCCAAGAATTCAAGTACCCTGTAAAGCTTGCCTAGAAATTGATCATCTTTTTGTGTAGGCGTTAAAGCACAAATAGCAGAAGCAGCAAAATGAATTGCCAATGCAACCTCAAGGTATTGTTGAAGTTTGTCCATGTTGTCAAAGAAACTACTTTAATTCTAACGTTGCGGACTTGTAATAAACAAAACCTTTTTTATTTTCTAATACTGCCCAACCAGAATCTTCTTTGCGCTCAAACCATTTCTTCCAAATCCTAAATTGTTTACTTGGCTGAACTGATTCGCATTTAAAAACAATTGAATCCCCTATAGGAAGAGCATAAATCCATTTACGAAGTTCAGAAACAGCAAATAACTGAAACCTCATGGCTTCTTTTCCGTTTAGCTGTGTACCAAGACGATAAGATCTTTTGTTTTTTCTTTTGTTCATCCAATCATTGATTTGGCGATTAGATTTACTGACCGCCATGGAGACAATCCAAACACAACTGTTGTTTTCTTCAATTAAAAACCAAGGAGAAAGTCTAATGCGACATAGTAATTTGCCTTTTGTTTTAAGTGTTGAAATTTTTTTAGATCTCGTACATCTTACACTCAACGGCCCAAGGATTCTTTTCACAGTATAAAGCAAAAGCTTTTGTCGGATTGTGTTTTTGTTTTTTAAACCGCAAAAAAGAAAGGGTTTTAGAGAAAAAAGTTTTGACAAAAGACATTAGAGAGAATCCGTTAAAGGAACAAAAACTTCTGGAAACACAGAAGTCGATTGATGATCTCGATACCATGCTTCTTTCCATTCTGTTAAAGAATGAGAATGAAATGTAAACTGCCAATCAGCATTTGTGTCTAAAACAATTACATCTTGACCTGAAGGGAAAGGAGCAATTAGCCAAGTCGCCCTGTTTTCTGTTATGCCTGTGGCTTCAACAGTAACAGTGACAGTATTCGGAATGATCTCAGCTTGATCCCTGGTAAATGCATTTGTATTTGGACCAATGGTAAGATCACTTGTAATAGGAGATGAAACTTCTAAAGTATTGGTTAAATCAAGTTCATCTTCTAACGTAAACAAAACCTCATTGACATCCTCACAACGCATGTAATAAGGTCCTTCAGAAGGAAATTCAACTACTAAACCAAGTGCGTAATCTAAGTTTTCATTACGCGTAGAAGAAATGCAAAATAAATAAGACCCAGCCTCCAAAGGGTAATACAGCTCGTTGCCCTGATCTAAGCGTTTGTTCGTAAAAGTATTGTACAAATCTGACTGAGCGCCCATTACATGATCAAAGTACGGATAATAAACTTCATTTGAGGAACTATTTGATGCAATACTATCTGCATCCCAAGCCATATGACCTTGAATTGGGTTTTTATCTAAGTCATAAACAGATACTTGAATGTAGTTAGGCCTTGGCGGCCCTTTGGCAACAATAATCCAGGCAGGTTGAAGAAGTTTTAATTTATACCAAGAATTATAAGTTCCTCCGCCAATGCCACCATTTGAATTTAAAGACGTATCCTTATAGCCAATAGTCTTCCACTTTGGACCCAAGCCACCCGTAATGTAACGCAAAGATGTTTGCGAAAACGCTCCAAGATCAATCGGGTTATCTTTGTTGCGTTGACCAGAGAGCGACATTATTACATAATTTCATCAATATATCTATTTTACCTCTCAAAATTTACTCGTCCTCATGATAGGGCGGTGGTTCTTCTGATGTTTCTAAAGGATGTTGAATTGTGTTTCTGTATCTCTGCTCCATAAGCGATGCTTTTGGTACATAAAAACTCTGCAATAATTTCTTTGGTTGGATCTCAATGTCCATGGGATGAACTTCTTTTGGATAAGCAAATCGATTCCATGGAGAAGCTAAATGCAATGGATTGATGCAATGTTTGTCGCCACAAATCCTAGTCACCGTAAACTTTCCAACATCGCCCCATGCGATTTGGTACATGAGTTTATGAATTGAAATGTTATCGCATTGCTTAGATGAATCAAAAGAACGATAAGAAGGAAAAGTTAAACGCTTTTTATCGGAGTTCCAATACCAATGCTCCTTAAAAGAAGCAATGTCAACTGAACGAAAAAAATGTTCATATTTTTTTCGGTAAAGAGAATGCAAGTAACTAACATCAAATCCACAAATATTGCTACGTATTTTTTTGACACAGTGATAGCACCAATGCTCTTGTTTATCTCGAATGATGTGGCCGTGAAGGCAAGGAAACCCTTTATAAAAACCGTGTTTGTCTAATTCCTTATCTGTCATCTCGTTTATTTGCGAGACGTTTTTGAATGTCTTCATACAACCCCAAGCTTGTGTTTTCAGATGAGTAAGGCTTTCTTTTTTTTTTTCGTTTGGCTTGCGCCAGGCTTAGGCAATCTTGATCTTATTGACGCACTTGAGACTTCTTTTGAGGCTTGTTCCTTTTGAAGTAAAAACAGTTCCTTTCTGTTGTCTCGTTCAGGATTGTCGGCGCCATGGAACACATCCGAAAGGCCAGGGTTTTCTCCGGTGCGCAGGTAATAAACAATTCGATGACAAGCAAAACGCTCCTGGTAAAGCGCTACACGCCAGAACTTGTCCATAGAAGATCGCCGCCCCGCCATCTCCCCTTCCTGTCGCCAACCATCGCTAAACGCCCATTCCAGACCTGTTGGATAGTCATCACTAAGCCGCACCAGCTGCTGTAAGTAGTTCAATTCTGGCAGGGGCTTAACAGGTCTTGCCATCACAAAAATGGTACCTCAGGCTCAATATAGTACCTCAGGGTTAATTTTATCTTTTAAGGAGAGAAATCGACACATTTTATTTTTATTCTTACTTGAGAAATTCTTGAGACGCATTGCAATGACTGGGTTCCAGAGAGTTGGAATCTGGTACTCCAGGGTTTATTTACTTGTTTGTTGTCTCAAAATGAATCGTACCTTACATACGTAAGACCTGTCGATTTCTTTCCTGTAAAGGGAAAATGCGACGTGAAGTACGACTTTAGACGTGAAGTACGACTTTGGAGACCAAGAACACTTGTCTGGCATCTGTCTGGATAATCCAGTTGACTTTTTTTTCGTCTCTGGCATTATTGAAAATAATCTCAAATCACCTCACCATGCCTACTTTTGGCATCTTCCCAACGCCGATCTACTCAACACTCCTGGAGCCACCGTCCTCTATATTTGAAGCAATGAACAGCTACATGCTTCAGTTTTTAGCCGAGACAAACGAGCTTTCATATCCAGATGATCCTGGCTTATATAAAAGATCATTCACTGGCGATACATATTCCAAATACCTGTTGCATCAAGAGCCTGAATTCCAATGGTTAAATGCACAAATAAAAAAAGCAGCCTTTGATTACCTTGAATCTCTTGGCGGAGATACAGACTCCCTGGAAGTTTATGCTCAAAAGTCATGGCCTGTTATCTGCTTGACAGGAGGTCATATAGAATCTCATATTCATAAAAATTCAGTCTTAAGTGCGGTTTATTACTTGCAGCTTCCAGAAACTCAAAAAGGAGGCAATCTAACGTTTGAAGATACCAGTGCGCTATCGTCAATTCCTTTAAGACTTGGTAGTACCGAAAATCATCAAGAACGATTAGTTCTAACTCCAATGCAAAACAGCTTAATACTTTTTCCTTCTTCCTTGACACATTCAGTAAGTCCTATCTGGCATTCGGAAGATAACAAACCTCGCTACTCAGTCTCATATGATCTCGTTGTGAGTTCGACTCCAAACAAGGAGGACATCGAGATGGAAGTTGTCAGTCCTTCTCACTGGTTAAAACTTTGAACACAAAAAAAGGCTCTATTAAAGAGCCTTCTTTCGCATGTTGAATGGGAAGATCAGGCCGCTTCTCGGGGCTGCACCCTTACCGCCTGCTTCCCTCAGACGGACGATCGTTAGACATGTGAAAAGGATGGCTGCATCTTACTCAAGATTGCTTGCTTTTCTTTTTTTTCTTGTTCTTCTTAACTTTCTTAGCTGGTTTAAACACCCCTGGGAGGGGAGCGTCAAACACTTGTTCAAATACGGCAGCAAAGTTTTCGGCAATGTTTGACCACTGGTACTTTGAATCGATAGCACGTTGATAACAAAGAGTTGCTACCCGATTTAATTTATTTTGACGTTCATCATATAACTCACCAAGAAGTTCTGCTAAATGAGCAGCAGAAGGCACTGGCATCTCACGATTAAAATTCATGTCAACGTCAGTAAAATCTGAATTAATTAACATGCCTGCACCTTCAAAAATCTCTTTGCAAGATGTGTGATTAGGTACTACTTGAGCAACTTGACAAGCTGCATGCTCATGGTTGACAAGGCCATGTCCTTCACCTTTACAGGTGTTAACGCCAACATCTGCTGAATTATAAATAACATTTAACATATCAACCGAAACGTTCGGTGGTTGCGGCTTTTGCGTAGTCATAATGATTCGACCATTTGGATCCAAGCCGCGACGTCGCATTTCTTTACCAAATAGATTCATTACATCCCAGCCCTGATCTTTTAATCCCATATGGAGATAAAGTTTTGCGTCAGGGCGATTAACTGCAAAACGAGCAAATCCGTCAATAGTAATGTCAATTCGTTTACGTGCTTGATTTCGATTTGCGTTAAGAACAATAAACGAATCCAGTGGAATACCTAAACGCTTGCGGCATTCTGCTTGATCCATGGGATAAAACTGACCTTCTGTGATTCCATGAGGGATGACAGTTACACCTTTATTACACCCCCATTTCTGCCATTCTCTAGCGCCAAATTCTGTGTAGCAAATAATTTCATCCCATTTATTCATGTGGTCACCAATGGCACCAGTCCAGCCGTAACTATCCATTGGCATATATGCGACAAATTTAAATCGACCTGCTTCATGCAGATCTTTAATTTGTTCATAAATGCTGTTAACAATCCAAACATCATTGTTGACAAAAACCATATCAGGTTTTTCGATCTCAACAATTTCACGAATCCTTTGAGTACCAAATGGTTCTGTTGCAAACCGATTAGATGAAGGGTACATCTTGAAGCGTTCTTGAAAGGGATTGGGATCACCCCACCAATTATTGCCTACTACTACGATTTCATATCGCTCATCCAACCTAGTGATTAAATTTTCAGTGACGCGACCAAATCCTGTTTTAGCAACAATATCTGCTGACCAAAGGATTTTTTTCTTTGTTGACATTAACGCACTAATTACTGCGTTAATACTACATGATTTGTTGTTGGATTGTTTGCTTGTTTTCTTTTATTGTTCTGCCAAAACGATCCAATCCTTGCAGGCTGTCTTGGTAATGATCCTGATTTGCTGCAACTTCAATGATTGACGGATAGTTTTCAGTGTAACGTTTTTCATTTGATTGCCTAACAGCAACATGAATAAATCTCCCTGGGACACCACCACTACTTTTTTGATTAACGATGGGAAGTTTTAATTGATTGCGAATGATGTCTACAAGCAATAGTTGAAAGCGTTTGCGCCCAACACTGTTGACTCCCGCATTATCGCAAAATTCACAATAAGAAGGATATAGATGCATGTCTGCGTTTAAGTAACGCCTCTTGTCCCCTGGGGCACCTTGTTTTTTGATGCCTAGTTTACTTGTCGCGTTTCTTTCCCATACAACACTTGACTCCATCCAGTCAAGAATTGGATTGGAACTGACACGCTGCTCCATTTCAAATCGTTTAAAGAAACTGGACTTAGCAGTTGAATTCAAAAGATATTCACGCATGTCTTCTTCTGGCATTTGAAGTAACCAATTAACAAGACCTGGCAATTCAAAAGCGAACTCACCACTGGCGTCTCCATTAGCATTAAATTTAATTAGTTCACGTTGTTCTTTTGAATTTCCTTCAAATGCACGATCAAAAGGAATTGTAAGGCGGCGACGGCCTAAACCTGAAGTGTAGTCAGTAGATTGAATAGCTTCATTGGCAGTAATCATTACAACACCATGGAACTGAAAAGCATCAATGTCTTTTTGATACTTACGTTCAGGACGAATCCAATCACCACCTGTAATAGCTTTTAGCTTGGCAACAGAACCACCCCATCGATCTTGATCTTGAAGAACAATAAGTTTTTTGCCCATGTATGCACCGGCTTCAAACCGACCACGCTCCAGGTTTTCAAAATCACTGGCATGAATATTTTCTTTTCCAACAAGTGCAACACATAGACTTGCATATGTTGACTTACCTGATTTACCAGGACCAATAATTTCTACAAATTTTTGAAGATCATATGCGCCAAGCAATGTTGCTCTAAGCCAAGCACGTAAAACCTGAACGCGATCATTACTGCCCCACTGCGTAAAAGAAAGCCAATTAATAATTTTGTCACATTTTGCATTGGGATCGTACTCATAAGGAAGTTGTTGATTAATGTAAAGATCTCGTGTTTGATTATCAAAAGGAATTAACTCTAGCGTTTGAAGACTAAGAACCCCATTAGCAAAAAGGAGATGATCCTTATCGTCATACCAGTCTTTAAATAACAGCATTGACTGTAAATGTTTATATGTTTCTGTAACTAAATTAAAACTATATCCATTAGGAAGAATGGCGTCATGTTCATCTTCTTTTTTTCTTGTTTTAAATATAGAGAATAAATTCTTTAATTCATGTTGCATTTCTAGTTCTGTCAGTGGAGACCAAAGCCCTAGCGATAGCCTTCCATACATAAAGAATTGACCATGCGGCTCACTATAAACTAAGTTGCCATTGTAATAACCAAGGATATACTCCGCCAACTCGCTAGAGGTTGGATTTTTTACTTTAGGTTCATCATGGCTTTTCTTAATTTTTTGTTTTTTAGTAAAAGTATCTTGTGTTTGGCTGCCAACAGCTTTGCTTAAAGATTCGAGCATATGACTGGCAACATCTTGAATGTCTTCCATTAAGAGACTTTGTTGAGATTGTTGTTCAATCATTTCATCTGAAACTGCCATCGCTTCATAATCTTTATTTGTTTGATATCCATATTGTTTGGCTAAATGATATAAAGATCCAATGGTGACTCCACCATCTCTTGAAAAACTCTGCCATTTCTGATTACAAGATGCTTCTCGATATTTATCCGATTGAGAAGACCACTCATGCCATACATCTAAAAGACAATCGTCTAAAGAATGAAGAGCCTGGCCGACTTTAATCCATTGATCGTAGTCATCAGCAACCTCTACAGGAAGAACCGCAAGAGCTTCTTTTGCGGTTTGCATTTCTCTTTCAACATCTATTTGAAGATTAATTGCAGAATTTGCAGAAACAGCTCTAGTGTATTTAGTCGTAGGATTGCCTTGTTTTTTATTTTTTTCTTCAATTTCAAAAATAAGCCAATCGGGAAGTTCAGGTAATTTGGTCGCCCACTCAAAACCAAGATTTTCTTTAGTGAAATACCCGTCTGTTTGGGGATGACCCCCCATTAAAATCCCTTGGTGGTTTTTCCAAAGAATTTCAAGTTTGTCTTTTGAATTAAAATCAGAAGAAGACGACCAGATATATTTTTTCCTAGATATAAACAGCTGATTCTCTTTGTTTACTTTGTAGAGTCGCCGCTCTCTACCTTCTCGACCACTTTGAATTGAAAGAGTGGGAGGCATTGCCTCATCAAATTTTTTACCTGAAAGTTTTTCAATAATTTTATATGCAAGAGGACCATCAATATCAACCCAAATCAAACCATAAGGCTCGTTATAAACAGGACCAGCAATAAGCCCGATGGCTTTACATCGTCCCTCGTCTAGCTCGCGTTGAATTTGCTTTTTATCACAAGGGTTTTCACTCCATCCTTTAATGTAAGGATTTTTATTAGCGCTTACAGGAGTTAAAGGCCAGTCAATCGGAATCAAATCGAGATTAATTTCACTTGGCTTGAGAGAAAAATTCACGTCTGTCATTTTTGCTGGCAACCTCGAACATCTACTTTAAACTCTTTGCTGACAAAATCTGAGTCTTGTAACAAATTAAATGCATGAAGATGCATCTGAGTTGGCAAATGAATAGTATCTTCTTCTGACGCATTATGCATGCGTTTTTTAAGAGACACCATCCACTCGCCAACACCAACATAGATGTCAGCCATGGCAGTTAAGTTAGACTCTTTTCAGTCTAAGATTACAAATCTGACTGTCTATAGGCATTTATTAAATCTTCCTCTGTCTCATAAGACTCATTGTGTTTAGAGGTGAGACGCATTGCGCCTCCTAACTTGGCTGCTTCTGACCCAGGCTCCCTCGGAGGATACTCCCTATAAACAGGTTCAAAGTCTTCGTTAAGATCCCAGTAGTATTCTTTTTTGTTTTTCCACTCGATCATTGTCAAGCGAGCTTTCAGTTTTGAATTAAACCAAAGACGTTTAATCCATTTAATAGTTTCTTTAACCATCTCGATGGCTAAATTACGGAATGAGATCTGGGTCATATTCCCCTAACTCCTCAACTTGCTTGTAATATTCTGCAACAATTTTGTACCAATCTTTATGCAGCATATCAAGAAAACGTCTGCTGATTTTAAAAATCTGCGTTCCGTTAGGAGTTGATACAAGAATTGCTGCTTGTTGAACTTTTATGTTTAAAGTCTGCTGAATACCAATATCATATGCAGCAAGTTGTTTGCATGTTTTTTTAAATTTTAAATGACCACCTAATAGATCCCTCCATTCTTGCGACCCCTTTTCAAGGTGCGCTGGCCAACGTCTTGAATACGGTTTGACGGAGGTTTTGAGGTCAGCCAGGGTAAGCCTGTTACGAGCAACGCCAATAATGTCAGGAGCACCAGCCCAAGCACGCCCCTCGTCATCACATCCCCAAACCCTGGCGACATCATCACTACCAATAGTGAAGTTAAATTTATCCAGAATAGGAGATTCCGCCCATAATACTTCTTGAAATTGATCAAGAACTTTTGGCATACCTTCCCAAAATTGCGAGTATTCACTAGGAATATCTGGATTTTTGTTACCTTTAAGATAGCATTCCATTCCATAATGAATAGCAGTACCACGTGCAGCTGCTTTTTCTTTCTCACCTGGATTTGCTTTAGACCACATCTCAAGCTTTTTTTTATTAGCTTCTGATGCTGTCTGAGAAATGATGGTTGTTACCGAAGGTGCCGGGCCTGTTGGTAGTGGTGTAGTGTAATGCCTTTTGCCATTAAGTGTTATCCTTGCTGCTGTCTTGTTGATGTCATTCATCAACTCCAGGTTGTTTGCAGGCTTATCTGCCATCTTTTAAAAGATTTATTATCTGTAATGTAACATATTTACGTAAACATTGCAGGAATAACTCTTAGACTTATAGTGAGTTACATCTGCATTATTCCCAATGGGCAGCAAGAAAAAATGGAAAAAGTATTTTAATGATGATCTAAAAGCACGCTTGGGAAAAAGAGCAAAAGGATTTGAATATATTTTTAATTTTCTTAAAGAAGAAACAGTTGAGCCAGTCATTATTGAAACTGGCACATATCGAATTGCAGACAACTATGAAGGCGATGGCTGTTCGACACTTTTATTTGACAAATATGTAGAGTGTTTTGGGGGAGAGTTTCATTCTATTGATATTGATCCCAATGCTTGCAAAATGGCAAGTGAAAACACAACTTACACAAATGTTCGGCAAGGAGATTCTATCAAAATCCTTGGGGAAATTGCAACTTTCTACTACCAATTAAACAAAGAAGTTGACCTTTTGTACTTAGATTCATTTAATATTCCTAATGATGAATTCAAAAATGACACGATCTCTGCTGTTCACCATTTGAAAGAGTTGTTTGTAGCAAGGCATATTATCAACAGTGATACTTTAGTTGTTGTTGATGACAATATTATTCTTGATGGCCATCTACGTGGCAAAGGAAGGCTTATTTACGAAATGATGAAGGCAGTAGGAAATGAACCTGTTTACACAGGATATCAACTTATGTGGGAAGGATTGTAATGAAAAACTTTGATGTAACAATTAAAATATTTTTGAGCAGCGTTTTGATTTTAGCTTTAGTAGACATTATGATTGCAATGTACCATTTGCATCAATAACCTGGAATTGAAACATGACAGAAAACCAAGCCGTAATGATTTTTTATTTAGACAAAAAATTTGAAGAAGGAGGAAACATAATTGCATATGAGTCAATTGATTCTTCAAAAGTAGAATCATGGACTAAAATTTTAAATGAGAAAAAAATTGAGTATGAAATATTTGATTACAATAAATAAATTAAATTTTTCTTGATTCAAAAACCTCAAATGAACCAAAACCATCTGACCTCTATACAAGGAGTCCTGATCAGCAAGCATCAAAAAGAAGCAATTTTAAACTGGTGCAAAGAGCTGGCAAACCAAAACGCTAAAGACAAAGCTGATGAATTATTCCTAAGCTATTGGAAAGAACGAAGAAAAGAAAAACGCAATAGCTCTTGACTAATGGCGACTAAAGAAGGAAATCTAAAACATCGATACGGCATCACTCTAGTTGACTATAACGATATGCGTTCAAAACAAAATTATCAATGCAAAATTTGTTGTATAGAAACCAGTGATTTAGTAGTAGATCATTGCCATAACTCAGGAGATGTACGTGGCTTGCTTTGTGCAAATTGCAACGCAGGCTTAGGATTTTTTCAGGATAGTCCTGAGAGAATGGAAAAAGCAGCGCAGTATTTAGTTGAAACCAAAAAGAAAAAGGCTCCACCCGTACTGTCCCCCACTATTTCTGGAGGACATGCAAAAAATAAATCAAGAGCCGCGTAACATTGCTTTGATTTGCCAAGCAGACTTGAAAGATTCTCCAACTAATTCAGCACAGTAGTGCTCGACATCTGGAGCTTTAATTTTTTTAGCGACTTCGCCAACACGTTTAGCTTCCATTCCATATGCTTCTAAATTTTTGTAGTACGTAATAAGCATTGCAGGACCTTCATAGGCTTTAACATGCTCCAGTTTTTTATTCGCTTTCATCAAGCCGTTCTCGCACATTGGCAAAAGAAAATCAAGGGATCGAACGAGTTCACCGATAGTGTCAAGTTCTTTTTGATGCTTTTCGTATTGTTCCTTGGTGAATGCATGTACCGACAAGAACTGTGCGCCTTCAAAATTGAGATGTATCAAATGCGATTGAACCATCAAATGAGCCGCTTGGCTTGTAAGGCTGATCAATTCATTCGCCAGTTTCGCCACAGGTTCTTTTTTACTCTGGGGCTGAGGCTCATTACTTACGGCTTCTGGTTTCCGCTCAGGAGTTTCTTGAGGTATATCAGTCGTCATCCCATTAAACATGAGCTTATTTCTCTAGCAGTATTCCTTATTTTAGAATAAAGATAGTCAGCAGTGAGATATGGCAAATAGAAAACTAGATTTAATTGGCGGCAGAGCGTTAAGAGATCCAGCTTTTGTTGCTTTGCAGAATGCTTTAAACGTTGTATCAGGAGTAGTTTTACCGCCTGACCAAGAAGGTGTTATTTATTTTATTAATGATGCCTCTGGAAACTTGGTATCAGTGTCTGGAGAAACCTTTCAGACAAACTTTACTTACGATTCAAGTGGAAACGTTTTCCAAGTAGAAAAGAACACGCCTTCAATCAATGTACTAAAAACAATAGATTATAATAGTTCTGGTGAGGTTGCCTCAATCACTGTATCTAATATTTAAAAACCGATGGCTATAAAAGTTGATCCTGACGATCTAAACCAAGGAACAGAAATTGATTTCCTTACAGGAACGTTGCAAATTCGATTGAACTTTGCAGGTAATTTAGCTAACGCATTACTTGATCCAGATGATGGTGTAACCGCTAAAGCGGTCTATTCGTTTGCAAAAGAAGAATGGAAAGATGATGCCTCATTAATTCCATTCTTATTTCCATTTGTACCCCTGGGAGACGAGTCTTTCGAACTCGTAAATGGCTGGGATTGGGCTGATGACGCAACTCGTTACATGATTCGTACATCAGGATGGGCAGTCAAAAATACAAGCGGAAATCTTACTCAGCTTTGGTCAGGCATTATTGGCCTGGGTAGCGTTGTTACGAATCAAACGGTTGATACGTCTAATGACATTGGCTTTACAGCGCCAGACTTAATTACAAGTACGTCAACTAATTTCAGCAATTTATTTACTGCAAGTAAATCTATTACTGTTGTTACGACTGATGGTACAAATGACGGCCTTTATGAAATCAGCAGTGTTTCAACAAACCAAATTGAATTAGTTGAACAAACAATTACAACACAAACTCCAGCCGCTGCAGGCGCAACAGTTACGCTAACGCAAAGTGATCAGATTTACTTTGATCAATCTCAAGGACGAACAGATATTCAGCGTATAGGACAAGTAAACCAAGCAGTCCAAGTGTTAGACGATCCAAATGGAGACGGTGTTTACACAGATGGCTTTGATTACAGAACACAATTTGATCTCTATGGCAGAGAACAGGCTCAGCTCTACGACAAATCAACACTGAGTTCTATCGGTGTGACGGGAAATATGCAGCCAATTGTATATCGATTCCCATTAAGCACAGCAAACAATCTAAAAATTACAGCCTCAGACAATACCATCGACACCACTTCTCCTTACACGGGCATGTCGATCACTTATTTTGCAACACCCCAAGCCAGAAGCATTGGTGGAGTTACTTACAACTTTGGAGTTATTGTTAACGGTAATAGCGGCACCTTGGAGCAGATTAACGAATTTGTTGATAGACAACTGCGCAAAGCGACAGACATTGATGCTGGAGCTAGTGGGCAAATTGGTAATATCTCTGATGAGTTAATGTTGTTTGTTGGTAACAACCTTGAAACTCTAAATGTTACCAATAACCAAGGTGGCGGCACAGGCGTATTTATTGACAATATTCAAGCATCTGATACCAACAGAATTGCTTTTCGAGATAACACAGCTCCAGTTACGCCAATCGGTTTCCCCTTCGTTGCTGTAGTCACCGTAGATGCCAATCCAAATCTTCAGAACGATGCAGCTGCTATTTGGCGTGCTTTCTATACTACTAACCCTGCAGGTAACTTTGGAAGTTCGAATGCTGTATTAGTTCATACTAATGATGAAGTAGAAGATACAGCAAATGACATTGGCTTTACAGCGCCAGATCTAATTACCAGTACAACAACTACGTTTACTGATTTCTTTGCCGTTGGTGAATACATTCATGTTGTTACAACTGATGGAACAAATGATGGTTACTATGAAATTGACACTATTTCTGCTAACCAAATTCAGTTGATTGAGCAAACAATTACGACTCAAACTCCAGCCGCCGCTGGAGCTACAGTCACTTTAAGTCAAACTGCAATGGGCAAAATCAACGGTAATGCTTCAATTCAGTTTGATTATGATTATGACAACAATGTACAAGGAGGCAGAACAGCAGGAACAGATGCTGACATTACAGTGGTTGCAATCGGATTGACTACTGCTCAGTACGTGAATGCTGTCGGAACGATTCAAGAATCCACTCAAAATACTGTATCTCTTGTTTCTCCTCTTGAGCGTAATTACAGCAACCCTTGATAAACTAAAGATACAAAAAGGTTGAAGATATGGCCGCTCAGTCGATTACTACTGACCTGACGGTTGGCAATAACGAAATGACACTGATGGAAGCGGGAACCTCTACCGCTAACTTCGGTTCAGGCCAGGGCGCAAGTGATGAAACTGACTTTTACATCCAAGGGAGCCAGTCTTTCTCTCGTAAGGTGTCCGGTAACGGTACTGTTGCCGGTTTCGGCATTTCAGCGACAGGCCCAAATGTCTCGGGGCAGCATATTTATATCTGGGCGAATTGTCTGACCCCTGGCCTAGTCAACACCACTGTCAATGGTGGGATTCGTGTGTCAATTGGAAACAGTACCAATGCTTATGACGACTTTTTTGTAAGCGGTAGCGAAGATCTTGTCGGCGGTTGGAAGTGCTACTGCGTTGATTACGAAGCGACACCAGATGCCACGAGTGGCAGCCCAAGTGGCACGGGAACGGTTGGGTGTCAACTGCGCACCATTGGCACCATTAATAAATCGAACCTTGGTGTTGATGCAATCCGCTACGGCACAGGCATCGATGCAACAGGCGGTGGCGCCCCTGACCCTGATCTGACCTTCAGCGATATTGCTAACACCGACAGCAACAGCGCTAACCAGTGGGGTGTGTGCCAACCTTCTGCCGCTGGTGTAAACCTACAGGGCAGGATTCGCATTGGGGCGGATGATACTTCAACGTCCACGAGCTTCGTTGATGTTGATGCCGTTGTCACCAAGGTCAACAATAACCCTGCAGGGGTTAATGCCAACACGAAGACCAACTTCTCTGGGTTGATCTTGCAGGGATCATTAACAACAGTATCTCTGACAGGCTGCTTATTCCTGTCTCTGGATACGACCGACAAAGGCTTCATCGACGCATCATCAGCAACTAACGCAATTGGGACAAGCACCATAACAGGATGCACGTTCCTTGACTGGGGTACTATTGATGGCCGTTCGTCTCTGACAATCAGTGCTTCTTCATTTAAGAATACAGGAATTGTAACTGCGAACGGAAGCTCAATTAACAATTGCACTTTTGATGGAAGTGAACCTGTAGATATGGGCACAGCCTTAGGTGATATTTCAGGAAGCACTTTTACATCTGGAGGAAGCGGTCATGCAATCACTACAAGTATTTCTACAGGAACAATTAGTTTTAACAACAACAACTTCAGTGGATACACCACAGGTGCAAATGCTGCAATTAATTTTACGGCAACATCAGGTAGCGTAACCATTAATTACTCTGGAGGAAACTTGCCTACATTCCAAACTGCAGGCGTTACGGTGAATTTTCAAGCTAGTAGTTCACTTACCTTGACCAATTTAAAATTAAACACCGAGGTCAGGGTGTATCAAGCTGGAACCACAACAGAAGTTGCAGGAATAGAGAACTCAGGAACCTCTGAAACCTTTTCAATTAATGTAGGCTCTGTTGATATTGTGATTCACAATCTTAATTATCTATACCAAAAACTTTTTGCAATCGACACAACATCTGACAGAAGCATTCCTATTCAACAACAAATTGATAGGCAATATGAAAACCCATAGAATAGAAGTTGGAGAGTAAAAAAAATGTCTTTTACGTTCGATGGCGCCAATAAGCTGATCATATGCCAAACAGGTTTGACGCAATTTTCTTCTTCTGAAATTTATAGCAGATGGAAGGATTGGTCTACGGAAAACGCAAACTTAAAGTTTGATCCGGCATTTGAAAATAGCATTGGCGGCAATCCAATTGGTGGTGGAACTTTAGTCGGAGCCTACTACTTTTTAACCAATGGCTGGAAGATTAGGCCACAAGAAGCTGATCATACTTTAATTATTGAAGGTAATTTATTTCCCAACCCCGACACAGCAGGTTTATTTGTTAATACTGTAGGCAATTTTAATGTGATTATTGCAATGAGAACTAGCTCACTTACCCAGCAAGTTTTAGTATCAGAAGCAAGTACGTTAACAGAAGCAGGAATTGCTGATGCTGTATGGGCAGAAGATTTAAGTGGAAGCCAATCTACTAATAGTGCAGGTGATATTGTAAAGAAAACAAAAACACTATCTACTGCTGCGTTAGGACTATAAAATGGAACATAAAATTATTTGGAAAGGAGAAGAGCTTTGTATTGAAGATTTAGATCCTGATGTGGTTTATTTAATTGAAACATTGCTTTTCAACAAAATTAAGCCAATTGGAGATCATAAATCTTTTGCAAAAGAACGCGCTCGATTACGTACTGCATTATTTGGAGAAAAAAATGCAGAAAAATATGTTGACGCTCATATTGATTAACGTGTAGCCTTGTGACTACAAAGGATGGTCTGGGTATTTTTTAGACTTTAACTCAGCAAGTCTTTTTGTATCGCCACGTTCCTTAGCACTGCGAATATTTTTTTCTAATTTAAAATGCCAAGACTCTTTGTGAGTCATTAAATATTTGCATGCATAGCAATCTGCAGCATCTTTTGTTTCCCAACAAGACTTTCTTAAAAATTCAACCCTTTCATTTCGAAGTTTGTTATTTGTATTAAAACGAACTTCTTTTTCCCACTGTTGAATACCTTCATCAGACAAAAGGCTGAATAAATAAGTTTGAGAATGTAATTCAATTTTGTGAAAGAGGTCTTGCAATGCAACAATAATTTCTTCATCTGTAGGCTTGCGATCTTCTTCAATTGCTTTATGAATTAAATAATGATTCTCTTCACAAGCAGCGTATGTATAACCGTGAGAACTTAAAACAGACATAACTAAAACAAATCAGGTAGAATAAAAAAAAACAAAAAATGGATTCAACAACAAAAGAAAACTGGAAAAAAATTAAAACAACTCTTGAGTTAGCAAACAAAACAGATTGCTTGTTTTACAAAAGAGCATGCAGCATCCTCACCGGAGGAAGCGATCTTATCAATCATGAAAGCTTGGAAGAAATTGCTCAAGAGGTTGATTGATTTGACATTTAAAATCTTCAGCCTCTTTTAGTTTAGCTTCTTTTTCAAGTAGAAGCTGCATTTCATACTCTTTGATTGCTTCTAGTTTTTCAAAATACATTTCACGACAATAAGGAGCCGCTTCATTTAAGGCAAACTCTTCCCAGAGGCCTGTGTACAGGCCATTCTGGCGACCAGAACATTGATACATATGCTCCATAAAGTCAGCTTTTTGTTGTTCTTTGTGAACGGCAAGCGATGCAAGAGTAAGATGTTTCATGTTAGCAAATGATGAATAAGAATACTTGCGGATAAATTTAATGACAAAGCTATCATTAGCTATAAATTCAAGTAGAAAGTTGAGGCGATTCAAATGTAGTGTAAATACCAACTACATCATCATCAAGATTTTCTCTAATAAGATCATGGATTTCATCATGCAAACTTTCGCTGACTTGATCTAAGGATTTACCTTTGAAAGAATTGTAATAAAAATCTAACTCAACAATTACCTTAAGAGAGGCTGAAACAGCTTGATCGTCCATGAACAAAAAGGAACTAATTAAAGTATATCAAAGAAGTCTTTCCAAGGAATTTGCTTGATGGCTTTTGTAATAACCAAGGCGCTCCTGAATGATATTGTAATAGTTAATTGCAGCGTCTACCATCTCTTCTGCATCCATTGATCCTGCCAAAGTTTCATTGGCAAGCATTGAAGCAGTAAGAACAACAACACCCCATTCCATTTTTGATCCGATTGTTGCAGAAAGAGGAGTTCCATCACAGGTAAAGCCTGCAATCAATTTAGTAATCGCTTCGTCCATTTACTTCATTGTGTTGTTATTTAATGATACAGCAGAAAAAACTATGTATAGTATGAAAAAGAACTAGGAACAGAATGAAAAGAGCTTTAGTTACCGGCATCACAGGTCAAGACGGAGCGTATTTGACTAAAAATTTAATTTCAAACGGATATGAAGTTCTTGGTTTAATCAGAAATAATTCAACCCCTGGAAGTAAAGATAAGCTTAAATACCTGTTTAATACAGAAGAGCTTCCTCCTGAGATTAAATTTGAATACTCAGACATGACAGACGGAGGATCTGTTCACCGTGCAGTAAATGATTTTGCACCAGATGAAGTGTACAATCTCGCGGCACAAAGTCACGTTGGCGTCAGCTTTAAAGCACCTGGAAGCACAGCCTATATCAATGCTATAGGCGTCTTAAACATTTTAGAAGCATGTAGAAATTCAAAAGCAAATCCTAAGTTTTATCAAGCATCTACATCAGAGATGTTTGGAAAAGTAACAGAAATTCCACAAGTTGAAAGCACGCCATTTTATCCGCGTAGCCCTTATGGTGTTGCAAAGGTTTTTGGATATTGGCTTACAGTTAATTATAGAGAAAGTTACAACTTGTTTGGATGCAATGGTATTCTTTTTAACCATGAATCTCCTTTACGTGGAGAAGAGTTTGTAACACGAAAAATTACAAAAAGTGCTGCTCGTATTTGCTCAGGACAACAAGACGTTTTAAAGCTTGGTAACTTAGATGCAAAAAGAGATTGGGGACATGCGGCTGATTACGTTGAGGCAATGCGCTTAATGCTTCAACAAGATACTCCAAACGATTATGTAGTTGCTACTGGAGTTCAAACAAGTGTACGTAGTTTTTGCGAAAAAGTTTTTACAGCAATGAATTTAGATCTTCATTGGGTTGGAGAAGGACTTGATGAAATTGGATATTGCAATAAATTAAATCAAATTGTAATTCGCATTGATCCACAATTTTATCGTCCAGCTGAAGTTGATTCTTTGCTAGGAGACGCTACTCTTGCAAAAGAAAAATTAAACTGGAAAATTAAATATGATATTGACTCATTAATTGAAGATATGGTTAGCCATGATTTTTATATGTGAATAATGTTATCGGCCTTATCAATCATGAAAGCTTGGAAGAAATTGCTCAAGAAAAATTGAATGCCATCTGCTTTTTTGATGTTCTAACATTTCTTGACTGACAATGATTTTTTTATTGTGTTTAATTTCTGCATGTAAAGTTGGATCTGCAATTATTTTATAGTTGTTGTTGCGAATTTTTTCACAAAAAATCCAATGCTCTACTCCATCTAAAACGTCCCAATAAACTGGATTTGGTTTCATTGCTTCAGCTTTAATCATTGCAATAGAGCCAAATGCACTATTACAAGCTACAGGTTTTTTCTTTTCCCAGTTTTCTCGATCTGTTTCTAACAAAAAAGGATTTGCTGCAAAAGTTAACCCTTGGTTATCGTTAACGTCTTTCAAAGACCAACTGTCAAAATAAGAAGGAAGATTTGTATTTCCTACATAATCAGGAACATTTTGAACAGTATTTGGAGAAATCATTCCCCAAGATGAATGTTTGTTCAAACGTTTGATCATTTTAGATATTAACTTAGGACTCCAGTAAACATCACTATCCGCAACAAGAAGATAATCATATGAATAATATCTTTGAAGAAAATCTAAAGCAGTATTTCTGTACTTAGCTTGATACCTTACTCTTTCAAGTGATGGTACACTGCCCCATTTGGGAGCATTTAGTTGCTGTGAAATCACAACACCAGTGCTTTCTTTCATCCATTCTGTTAAATAAGTAGCAGTGCCATCTTCAGAATCGTTTTCATAGAACACATAAACACAGTCTATGTTTTTTCTTTTAAGAAAATGCTCCATTTCATGCAATTGACCCAAAGATCTTGATATATAACTTTCGCTATCACGCCAAAGCATTAAAATGGCTAGTGTTGCATTGGTCATTGTTATTTACCTGTTTTAGTCTGCATGGGGCGCATTGCGTTCAACTTCTCCTGAAAACGATCAATGATCTGAATGTTGGTCGTTGGCTCTTCCAGCAAGAATCTCTCGTAGCACTGATCCCAGGCTTGAATTACCTGTTCCAACTGCCAATCAGCACCAGCTCGCATACACACATATTCGTCCATGTCCCAGTATCCAATTTCTAAATTTTCCTCAATCGAACGGCAAATTTCATCAGTCAGTGGGTGTTGGTCAGTCATGAGTTGTCCTCTATGTACTTCCAATGGCGGCCACTAATGGTGCCCCAGACGTTGCCTCCGACATTGCCTCCGACACTGCCTATGACACCGTCTTTGACACATAAAACATGCCAGTTGCCGTCGGGGTCTTGCCAAAAATCGACAAGTTCCAGGGCTTCTTTAAGCGTGATTCCGTCAGCCATCAGTTGTCCTCCATCTGGTTGACTGCTTCGAGGAGTTGCCCCTTGGTGGCACCTTCTTTAATCAACCTCTCCAGCCTTTCTCTAGGGGTTTCGATGTACTGCCATTTCTTGCCGTTGATGGTGGTGAGGACTTTGCCTCCGACACGGTGGCAATTGCCTTCAACAACATCGCAGTCGCCATCGACGATGCAGCAAGCACCCTTGATGGCACCAACACTACCCTGAACGGTGCCATGGATATCGCCATTGACGCCTTGGACATGCCAAGTACCGTCAACATCCTGCTCAAACTCGACAAGTTCCAGAGCTTCCTTAAGCGTGATTCGTTTTTGTTCAGCCATTAGTTGTCCTCCCGTGATGGACGATAAAAAT
>MDSW01003326.1_pt1 | contig 23473 bp, 12 predicted proteins | sample 811171 | NCBI WGS metagenome assembly MDSW01 (sample SAMN05326641, study PRJNA326480) | marine metagenome | isolation source: seawater | place: Atlantic Ocean: North West | collected 2012 | reverse complement strand
CCCCTCCCCCCCTCTCTCATCAGAGCGTCATCGCCTCCACGACCTCGGCGGTGATGCTCTTGAGCGCCTCCAGCGCGTCCCCGCCCCTCTCCCTCCTCGCCCCGACCTGGAGCGCCCGCTGCTCCAAATCCGCCGCCGCCAGACCCACGCGCGTCGCCAACCTCCGCGCGTCCTCGTCGGGGTCCCTCGCCCGCGCCTCCTCCGCCCACGCCTCCGTCGCCGCGAGCACGCGCCCGAGCGCGGACCCCGCGCCGACCACCGCCCCGGTGGTGTTGTCCCCGGTGTCCCGAGAGGCGTCCTCGATCGCGCGCCAGGCCGCGGCGGGCGGCACCGCGGCGAGCGCGCCGAAGGCGGCGAAGAGCGCAGCGCGGCGGACGTCCGGAAGCGGGTGGCGCCGCGCCGCCGCCGCCGCCTCGAGCGTCGCCGCGGCGAGGCGCGCGGCGTCCGGCGCGTTGCGCGACGCCGCGCAGCACTCGCCCAGGGCGCCGAGCACGCGGCCGAGCACGATCGCGTCCATCCCCGAGCCGGGAACGTGGGCGGATTCTCCCCCTCCGGCGTTGGCGTGATGAGTGGTTTCGTTTTCCGCCGCGCGTCGGAGGAGCGCGGGCACGCGCGCGAGAAGCGGTCCCCCGAGCGCGTCGCACACGAGGTACGCGCGCGTTCGCCCCGACGCGGCGCTCGAGCGCCCCATCGCGCCGTCCCGAAGCCGCGCGAGAGACCGCGGCGCGAACCTCCGCTCGCGACCGACGCGTCGCGAGACGCCCGCGAGGGACGCCCTCAGGCTCCTCCCCCCCCCCGAATCCCCGGACTCCTCGCCCCCGCCCCCTCCCTCCGGAAGAACAAGAACGCCTCGGTCGTCGTCGTCGTCCCGCGCATTGGCGACGCTCGGGAGGGCGGCGAGTTCGCGCGCGGCGTCCGCGACGGCGTCCAAAACCTCCAGGGTCTGCCCCGCGTCGCACCGCCCCGACGCGAGCGCCTCCCCGATCGCCGCGGGCCCCGCCAACGTCGGCGCGACGGCGACGATCGCGCGTAGGGCCCGCCGCCGCGCGTCGGCGAGCGCGTCCTCGTCCGGCGTGGGCGGGTGCGCGTGGATGAGCGCCGCGACCAGGTCCCCCGCGGCGCCCGCGAGCTCCTCCGGCGCGGCCCGCACAAGCGCCTCCGCCGCGTGCACGGCGCCCTCGGCGGCGTCCGCGCGGTCCGACGCCGATTTCGACGACGCCGTCTCGTCCCCGCCGCGGCGCTGACGCAGCGCGGCGACGCACCCGGACAGCGTCGACGGGCGAGGAAGAGACGCCAAGCGCTTAGCGCGCGAGCGCCGCGCGGCACGGAGCTCGTCACGTCGCCGCCGCTCTTTATCTTTTTCGCCTTTTTCGCGAGCGTTTTCGTTCTCGCTCGTGGTCGAGACGACGCCTTTTCGAAGTCTAAGCGCCTTCTCCTTCTCCTCGCGGCTTAGTGTCTCGTCGAAACGCGGGTCGTCGTCGGAGTCGGAGGAGGACGCGTCGTCGTACGGCCGGAGCGCGTCTTCGGAGTCTTCGTCGGAGCCTTCGTCGGAGCCTTCGTCGGATTCGGACGTGTCGGAGGCGCCGGTCGGCGGGGCCCCGCGGAGCGCGTCCCGGTCCGACGCGAAGCGACGCGCGCCCGCGCCCACGCCCGCGGGCGCGTCCGGGTCGTCCGAGGCGGAGGCGGAGCCGTCTTCGGAGCCGTCTTCGGAGCCGTCTTCGGAGCCGTTTTCGACGACGGCGACGTCTTCGACGACGGTCTCCCCTCCCGCCTCCGCCTCCGCCTCCGCCTCCCCGGGCGGCTCTCTTTCGCCTTTTTGTTTTTCGCTTTCGCGCGCCCGAACCGTCGCGCCGAGGTCCCGCTCCCACTCCGCCTCGTCCTCCGAGACGTCGTCGATCGAATCGGCGTCGGAACCGGACGCCCTCTCGTCGTCCCCGTCGCCTCGGTCGAAGAACTCGCGGTCGTCTCGAAACGTGAGGGGCTTTTTCGGGTCGACGGCGCGGCTGAGCGCGACGGCCACCTTCCTCCCGTGCCCGCGGACGCGCGCGTCCGGTGAGTCCAGCCTCGCGCTGATCCCGCGCATCAGCGCGGACCCGCCCGCGACGCCGAACCCCGCGGACGCGCGTTCGCTCCTCCGCCACCGGTCCTGAGGGACGGCGGCGCACGTGAAAGCGACGACGGCGGCGACGTGCGCCCGAAGCGCCGCGTCGCCGCCGCGAACCGCCTCGAGGTCGGACCACGCGTCGACGACGGAAGCCAACGTCGCGGCGACGTGCGCGTCGAGCGCGTCCTCGGATCCACTCGCCACCGTCGGGGGCTCCGGGGGATCCGCCAGGGCGAACATCACGATCGCGGGGAGCACCCGGCGCGGCGACGCGCGGCGGAGCAGGCACGCGTCCGCGAGCGCCCTCCGCGTCGTCGGGCACCGCCAGAACCGCTTCGCGAGGAGAACCCGCAGGCATCGCTCGAACGCGAGCCAGGTGGCGCCGCTCGCGTCCGCCGCGAAGGGAAGCACCCGGCACAGAGCCTCCGCCGCCGACGCGTCCGGGATGAGATCCACGAGGTCGCCGAGCGCAGAGGCGGATTCGACCGATTCGGGCGACGAGCCGCCGGAGGGGGACGAGCCACCGCCGCCGCTCTTATTTTTTTCTCCGCCGTCGGCGTCGAGGACGCGCGATACGAGCGCGTCGGCGGCTCGTCTGGCGTTGCCGCGGCGGCAGATTCGGCCGAGCGCGAACGCCGCCAGCCGCGCGCTCACGGGGGCGCCGGAGGGATCGCCGTTCGGGTCGGCGAAATCGGCGGGTTTCGCGGAAGACTCCGCTCTCGAGCCGAGGGATTCCGCGCCCGCGGCCACGAACTGGTTCGCGAGCTCGCGCGCGTACGCGTCCGGGTGGAGCGCGGCGAGCGCGGCGGGATGCGCGCCCGGGGGCAGCTCGCACCGATCCGCCGCGGAGAGCAGCGCGGCGAGGAGATCTCGCGCGTCCTCCTCGTCGAATCGCGAGGACGGCAACGTCGAGGCGGTCGCGCACGCGTCGACGAGGTCGCGCGCGAGGCCGCGCTCGAGCGCGCGGACGAACAGCTCGGCCGCCTCCGACGCGATCGCGAGGCGGTGCTTGGGTCCGAGGTCGCGTCCCGCCGCGGTTCGGCCGGGGGAGAGCGCGGGGAGGAGGACGCGCGTCGCGATCGTCGGCGGCATGGCGCGCAGGATGTCGTCGAACAGCGACGCGCGCTGCGACGACGTCAGGCACGGGAGCCACTCCGGGGCGACGCCGTGGAGCATCTCCTCGCCCACGGGCTCGAACCCGTCCCAGGAGCGCGACGCGTCCGCGAGCGTCGCGCTCGCCGCGAGCGCCGCGAGCGCGCCCCGCCCGGGCGTGGACGACGGCTTTTCGGGAGCGCGCTCGCGAAGCGCCACGCCGCGAACGAGCGCCAGCGTCTCCACGACGTCACCGGGCGCGCGCGCGTCGCTCAGGGCCAGGGCGGCGGCGCGATGGAACGCCGCCGCGGGGCTCTCCGAACCAGCCGACCCATCCTCCGGCGCGGCGCCCATCCCTCCGTCCCGTGCTAGCGCGCGCGAACGCTCCGCGCGAGACGCGCGACGGCGCGACGAGGCCACCGAAATCGTCGTCGAGTCCGAAAAAATAATGCGCGAAAAGATTATGTACGACGACGAACGACGAACGACGCGCCTCATATCCGTCGCACACCCCCCCTCGCTCCTCCCCGCCCCCTCGGCCTCTGCACGGGCTCTCCCCGCGATGGGTTCCTCGGCTCCCTCACCCCCTGATGACTCGGGCGCCCTGACGCCCGAGCAGGTCGCGCGCTTCCGCTCGGACGGCTTCCTCGTCGTCCCCGACTTCGCCACCCCCGCCGAGATCGCGTCGCTGACGTCCCGCGCCACCGCGCTCGTGGACGCGTTCGACCCCGCCTCGACGCCTCGCTCCGTGTTCAGCACCACGGACCAGAAGCGCACGTCCGACGCGTACTTCCTCGACAGCGGCAACCACGTCTCGTTCTTCTTCGAGGACGGCGCGTTCGACCCCGCCACGGGCGCCCTGCGCCGGGACAAGTCGCTGAGCATCAACAAGATGGGCCACGCGCTTCACGACCTCGACCCGGCGTTCCGCGCGTTCAGCCGCGGCGCAAAGATGCGCGCCCTGATGCGCTCGCTGGGCGTCCACCGCCCCACCCCGGTGCAGAGCATGTACATCTTCAAGCAGCCCCAGATCGGGGGCGAGGTCGTCCCGCACCAGGACAGCACGTTCCTCCGAACCCGACCCATGACCTGCGTCGGCGCGTGGATCGCCCTCGAGGCGTGCACGAAAACCAACGGGTGCCTCTGGGCGCTGCCCCGATCCCACGGCGAGGGATGCGCGCGACAGATGGTCGTCGACCGCGCGAAAGGAACGGGAAAGGGTCAGGAGGCGGGTGACGCGGGTGACGAGGAAGGGTCGGGAGGCGCCACGATCGGGTTCGAGGGGTCGTACCCGGATTGGCTCGCCGGGCCGAGGGGGGACGCGTTCGTGCCCATCGAGTGTCCCGCGGGGACGCTGGTGGTGTTGCACGGGGAGAACGTGCACTACAGCGCGCCCAACCTGAGCGAGAAGAGCAGGCACGCGTACAGCGTGCACTTCGTCGACGGCGGGGCGGCGTGGGACGAGAGGAATTGGCTGCAGAGGGACGAGACGTTCCCTTTCCGGGCGCTGGAAGAGGGCGAGGGAGGGGGAGGGGAGGGCGCGGGAGGGGACGCCGCGGACGCGACGACGGCGAGAAATTGAAGAGGAGAGAGAGCCGAGGAGGATAGATCCGAGTCCTCGTCGGTCACGCGGTTCCGACTTCATCGTCCGATCGGCCATCGTCAGATCCTGTGCTTTCGTCGTCTTCGTTTCCGCGCCGCTCGACGCCCCTCGCGCGCTCCTCGCACTCCTCCCCCGCGCCCTCCCGCGCGTCGCGTCGCCGCGCGCGTTCCTCACGATGGGCGAGAAGAAGGAGAAGAAGGAGAAGAAGGAGAAGAAGGAGAAGAAGGAGAAGAAGGCGAAGAAGCGCGCGCGCGAGGACGATGCCGAGGACGCCGCCGCCGCCGCCGCCGCCTCCGATCCCTCCGCCCAGCCCTCGGCGGCGGTCTCCGCGGACGACGTCGACGACGCGCCGATGGTGTTCAAGTCCGCGGACGGCGGCGGGCGAGCCTCCGGCGCCGGGTCGAGCCCCGCGCCCCCCGCGCCCGGGACGTTTCCGACGAGCAGCACGAAGGTGTACATGGGCAACCTGGCGTGGAGCATCGACGAGGCGTCCCTCTCGGAGGCGTTCGCGGATTGCGGCGCGGTGCTCGGCGTGAAGTGGTTCGAGGAGAAGGAGACGAAGAAGTTCCTCGGCGCCGGGGTGGTGGAGTTCGAGTCCGCGGAGGCGGCGAGCCGGGCGGTCGAGGCGGCGGGGCGGGAGGTGCACGGCCGCGAGACGAAGATTCGGCGGTGGGAGGAGCGCGGGAACACGGCGGAGGAGAAGCGCGCGGCCAAGGCGGCGAAGTTCGACGTCAAGCCCATGGGCCCGAAGCCCCCCGGGTGCTACACGCTGTTCATGGGCAACCTCAACTTCGCCATCGACGACGACCAGATCTACAACTTCTTCAAGGAGGGCGCCGGGGCGGAGATGAGCGCCGTGCGCTGGTTGCTCAACAAAGACACGGGCGAGTTTCGCGGCGTCGGGTTCGCCGACTTCCCCGATGACGAAAACCTCGACAAAGCCGCGACGCTCAACGGAAAGCCGTGCATGGGGAGACCCATACGCATGGACTGGCAGGCGCCCAAGTGACCGACGGAACGATTCACGACGAAACGTCATAAGAACCCACCCACCTATAGTAGAGAACGTTCACATCATCATCCCCCCTCCGCGGGCCCCTCCCTCGCCCCCCGCCTCCCCGTCCCCCGTCGTCCCCCCCCCGCGCCCGCGCCGCCCTCGCACTCGACGACGTGCGGACACTCGCGCGCGCCGAGCCCGCTCGAGTCCGGCCAGGTCGGCGGCGGGAGGAACGGGAACGGCGCGTGGCTCGTCTCTGCCATCGACCCCCCGAGCGCCTCCGTCCCGTCCCACGCGCGCCATCCCCCCGCGCTCCACGAGCTCCAAGACACCAGCCTACCGAGATCCGCCGAGCGAACGGTTTCGAGCCACGCGTCCCAACTGCTCCGAGGCGCGACGCGCGCGTCGGAAGACCCAGAGGCTTGCTTCTCCCCGTTCGGAACAGGAACACCCCCGTTCGCGAACACCGGGTGGCCCGAACGATGCTCTGCCGCCGTCGACTCGGTCGGCTCTCCCGCGGTAATAATCGCGTTCGCGTCGGCGACCACGGGGTCCGGCCTCGGGACCCTGTGCGCGACGGCCAGTAGCTGAAACGCGGGGAGATAGAGCAGGCTTCCGTAGAAGAGCCTCCTGGCGTGCTCCATCCTGGGCGCGCGGTAGAACTGCGCCGCGCTGAGCGCCACGGGCAATGCAACGAGCGCGGCCTCGTACGCGAAGGGCGGATCGGCGACCCCGCACGCGACAGCGAAGACGCCGACGGGAACCAGCGCGAGGGCGTTGCGCAGCGCCACCGCGGCGGCGCGGCGACCGGGCGCGCCGAACGATTCCACCCGCTGGTACGCCGGGTGCGTCATCATGCGGTACCCGCCCCGGACGTAGTCGTCGCGCGCCATGTGCGCGAGGGCCATGAAGTGCGGCATCTGCCAGAAGTACAGCGCGAGCGGTAACACCGACGCCGCGAAGATCTGGTCGTCGTCGAAAATCCGGGACCCGCTCGCCGCCGCCCACCCCATCAGCGGCGGCACGGCGCCGACGACGGCGCCCACCCACGTGTTACTCCAGTGGACGCGCTTCAGGGGGGTGTAGCAGAGCGCGTACAGCGCGATGTTGAACGCGCCTAGGTTCGCGGTCAGGTCGTTGGCCCGGAGTTTCAACACGCCCACGCCGGCGAGGCCGGCGAGCGCGGCGAACGCGACGGCGTGCGGGCGGGAACACCGCCCGGAGGGGAGGGGGCGGCGCATCGTCCGCGCCATCCTCGCGTCGTTCTCCTTCTCGAAGATCTGGTTCCACGCGTTGGCGCTGGACGAGCACAGCATCGTGCCGAGGCTCGCCCACGCCATCGCCTCGAGGTCGAGCGCGGGCCCGGAGCCCAGCGCGAACCCGGCGGCGGCGGTGGACGTGACGAAGACGGTGAGCTTGAACTTGGCGAGGTCGCGGTAGACGAAGAGGAGCGCCCCCGGCGTCGTTGACGCGATCGCGGACGCCACCGCCGCCGCGCCCCGGGTCGAGCGCGCCGCCGAGCCGGGAGCCGGGGGAGCCGCGGGGAGCGGGCGGGCGGGGGTCAGGCCCATGCGCGCGCGAGCGGACGCGGTGTCGAGAGGAGCGGGGGTCTGGTGAGCGGGGGTCTTCCCGCCGGAGCACCGCCATCGCCGCGGGCCGACGCACCCGCCGACGCCGCCCGGGGGGGAGGGCGAGGTCCACGCCGCACTACCGCCGGGTGGAGGCGCGCGCGCGAGGACGACGAACGCGCGGACGGCCGGAGGGGTGAGGGCGGGACCCGCCGCGCGGGACCCGAGGGCGAGCGAACCCGCCGCCGGCGCCCCGAGCGTCGCCGAGAGACGCGCGAGGCGCGAGAGGAGCGTCATCGCGCGGGTTCAAAACGAGGCCGGCCCCCGACGCGCGCGCGATCGACCGATGAACGGCGGCGTCGCGGCCCCGAACCCCCGCGCGCGCGAGGGACGGGACGCGCCGAGGGTTCGCGCGCGAGTCGCGGAACCCCGACCGCGGTTCGCGCGCGCCCGCGCGGGCGTGAAGTGGCCGTCGGAGGAGACGACGCGCCGAACGTCCCCGCGCGAATGTCGTGTTTCGCACCCGACGACGTCGATGCGCGCCCCGGGCCCACTTGTTTTTAGACGAGGTACCGGGCGTTTTTCTTCCTTCTCTCCGCGACTCGCCGTTTCCCCCACAGCTCGCGATGCGCGACTACTACGCGGAGTGCGTCTTGGGCGTCCCCGCGCCGCCCGACGACCACGAGCCGTACGACACGTGGGAACACGGTCGCGCGCCGTGGTCGGCGGCGCGCGCGGAACTCCACATCGAGGACGTGAGGATCGCCCACGAGAGGGCGGAGACGGCCAAGGCGCGGGCGAAGAAAGAGGCGGAGGCGAAGCGTCGGGAGCACCTTCTACCTCCGCGCGCGGACGTTGCCCACCCGTTCGGAGCGCCGCGAGACGCTCGACGCGTCGCGAACGCGCGCGCGATCCCTCCCACGCGTCAGGAAACGTTCAATCGGTGGGTATGGGAGGAAGCCGAGGACCTCAAGGACCTCGCGGTCCTCGACTGATCCTCGACTGATTCGAGATCCGGGCGGGTCGATTCGCGAGTCCTTTCTGATGACGAAGTCGTCGAGAGCCCACCCCCCCCCCTCTTCGTCCGCGCTCTTCTCCTCTCGTTCGCCGCCGCTCTCTTCTTCAGTCGTACGCGCCCGGTCCCGGGTTCTGGTTCTGGCCGTAGCCCCCCCTCGCGCCCGTGCCGAATGAGAATTTCGCCGCCGTCTGCTTCTTGCTGTCCACCATCCTCCCGGTGCCCCCGAACGCCCCCGGCCCGAGCGCCGCGGGCCCGGGGCTCTCCATCCCGTAGAACACCTTCGCCTGCTCGTTACCCAGGAACACCTTCGCGGCGTGGTCCCTGGTGCTCGTCCCGAACCCGATCGTCGGCAGCGTCGCTTTGGTCGCCTCCACCTGCGGCCCCACCGCGCCGGGTCGATCGTACAGCCCGGCGCCGGGCAGTCGCTTGGCGCGCTCCACGTAATCGTACTTGAGCCTCTGCTCCTTCGGGATCGAGTACCCCGGCGCGGTGCGGTTCCTGCTGCTCGTCTGCGCGCCCACGCCGCTGAGGACCTTGTACGCCGCCGGGCCCGGGCTCTCCAGTCCGAAGAACACCTTGGCCTGCTCGGCGCTGAGGAACACCTTGGCGGCGTGGTCCCTCGTGCTCGTGCCGAAACCAAACGCCGCCTCGGTGATCTTGTTCGAGTCCACGCACTTGCCGATGGAGGTCTCGGGGGCGTAGGCGCCGGGGCCCGGGACCTGCGGGTTGCGCTTCGCGCGCGCCGCGCTGGGCTTCAGGAACCGCGACGCGGTGCCGAAGGAAAACGCGGGGGGGGTGGCGTTCTTGCTCGAATCTTGCGCGCCGAATCCACTCTTGACGTCGTACACCGCGCCGGGGCCGAGCTTGCCGAAATCCGCCCGGTTGTGCTCCGCGCTGATGTACACCTTCGCGAGGGCGTTGCGGTCTGAGCTCCCGAAGCCGAACACCGGCGCGGAAGCCTTGCGCGAGTCGTGCTGCACGCCCAGCATGGAGCGCCCGGAAGCCTCCGGCATGACGTCAGCGCGATGGGGACCGCGCGCGCGCGGTGGCCGGAATCGAGGGGGGAGAATGAATGCCCCGAAATGGGATCCGACGGCGACGACCCGAGGGAGGGAACCCGAGGGAGGGCACCGAGCCGCTGGAAGATGATCCGGGTCGGGCGCGACGCGACCGAGTGCGCCGGGTGTCGCGCCGGACGAGTGTTCGCGAACGCGCGCGGCGGCGAGTGGCGGCGCCGCGAACGCGGGCGCGGCGCCGCGGGATCGATGACGGGGACGTCGCGGAGGGGCCCGTGGCCGAACGTGGTGTCGGCGCGCAGCGCGCTTCAGAAATGCCCGACCGCCGAAATCGCGGCGCCCGCCTGGCCGCCGTGAAAAGCCCGCGCCCGCCGCCTCGGGGAATCGTGCGCCCCCCTGCCCTCCGGGGCATTCTCGGACGCGCCCCCTGGAGCCGTCCGGCGATCCGTCTCGGCTCTCGTTTCGGTCGAGATGTCGAACACGTCGGATAAGAAGACGCGGCTCTTCCGCATCCGCAAGACGATCGGCAAGATGCTGAACGCGCGCGGGTACATGGTGGGCCAGAACGAGCTGGATCTGGAGAAGGAGGCGTTCGTGGAGGAGCACGGGGAGGATCCGCAGCGCGCGAACCTGACGATGCAGTTCCCGCGGCGGGACGACCCCGCGGACTCCATCTTCGTGTTCTTCCCCGACGAGGAGAAGGTTGGGGTGAAGACGATCAAGGAGTACGCGAAGCGCATGAAGGACGAGTCCGTGTTCCGGGCGATCATCGTCGTGCAGCAGTCGCTCACCCCGTTCGCGAAGCAGTCGCTCCTGGAGTGCCAGGCGCAGAAGTTCTTCATCGAGCAGTTCCAGGAGACGGAGCTCCTCGTGAACATCACCGACCACGTCCTCGTCCCGGAGCACATCCTCCTCAGCGACGAGCAGAAGAAAACCCTCCTGGACCGCTACAAGGTCAAGGAGACGCAGCTCCCCAGGATCCAGATGCACGACCCGGTGGCGAGGTATTTCGGCATGCGCAGAGGCCAGGTGGTGCGCATCATCAGACCCTCGGAAACCGCGGGAAGGTACGTCACGTACAGGCTCTGCGTGTAGGACGGACGGACGCGAAGCGACGGACGAAGGCTTTCGGAGGGAAGAGGAGCGACGGGTAATGAAAGGTCGCCTCGAGCGTGTGGTATCATCCGCCCCGCGCGTCGCGAAAGACGTCCTCTCTCCTGGGCGGGTTTTTTTTCCCTCCTTTCAAGAGTCGATCCATTGCGCACCGCGGTTGACCACCGCCCTCGGATGTGTCACCCCCAAAAACGAAAACGAAAAAAATCACGTACCGTATTCAAAAGTCGTCGAACCCTCGTCCTCCGCTCCCGACGGCGATCCTGAGCCTCCTCGCCATCTCCCTCGCGCCCCTGTCCACCGCCGTCCCCGATTCGGGATCGTCTCCCTCATTTTCCTGGAAGTCGCTCTCCCTGAGCCTCGGCAGCCTGATGGTGTTGAAGCACGCGTGCGCCATCGGCAGCGCCCCCGGCTCGTCGCGCCTCGGCGGCGGGAGCTCGCCGACGGTGAACGGCGCCTGGTCGCCCATGTACCCCACGAGGTTCTTGAACCCCCCCGCGGGCACCGCCGCGAGCCCCGTCGCGAACTGCACCACCTCCAAGCGCTCCTCGTCCGTGAAGATCGCTTCCACGCACCGCCAGAAACACCGCGCGGTGAACCCCCTCGCGACGTCGGCGTCGGCGTACGCGCTGTGCGCCTTCCAATCCCCCGCGTCCACCGCGCCCTTTGCCCCGGCGACCAAACTCGCCAGGTCCTCGCCCGTCAGCACGCCCCCCAGGCGCCGCATCAGCGGCGGAGGAACGACGGCGCCGAACCCGGAGGCGAACGCCGCGGTCTGCGCCATCACCGACCCCAGCACGCGGCGGTACGCCAACGCGCGAACGAACCGTTCCGTCTGCGCGTTCGAAACAAACTTTTCCGCGTCCGATGAACCCCTCAACCCCGCCTCCCCCGCGACGTCGACATCGTCGTCCGGCTCGCGCACCTCGGCGGACAGCAGCGGCTCGACCGCGCCCGGGTCGCCGGTGAAGACGCCCCCGCACGCGTGATCCGCCTCGTCGCTCCACGTCACGCCGAGCGCCTCGGGCCCGAGCGCGCGGACGTGGCCCACCTTGTGCTTGAACAGCGTCGGGTCCAGCGCCTCGAGCTCCCGCGTCCTGAGCGGCTTCCCGAGCACCCGGTCCCAAAACGACGCGCTCAGCCGAAGCGGAAGCGTCTCCCCGTGGTACAGCGCCGTCGCCGCGACCCGACCGAGCGCGGCGAAGTACTCGAGGTGGTGCTCGCACGCGGCGCCGCTGCTCGGGTGCGGGTGAAGCGTGACCCCGCCGTCGTACGAGGCGAACAGAGCGAGAGACCCGTCCGAGGCGTTTTCGGCGACGAGAGACATCCACTCGCGACGCACCGCCGCGCCCGCGCCGCGCTCGGCGCGGAAACGAACCGCGACGCCGCCGCGGGGAGGGGGCAGGAAGCCCCCCGCGTCGGGGGGAGGACCGTCGTCCAAGTTCGAAGTGACCCCCGAACCACCACCCGAAGTGACGAAACCTTCGAACTTTTCCAGCCCGGGGAGGGCGCAGTGGCGGCAGAGGTCCTCCAGGGGCCGCTCGCGGTCGCACGCCAGCGCGACGCCGGCCAACGCGGGGACGCCGGCGCTCACGGGACCGAGCTCCCACCGGAGCATCTCGAGCGTCCACCGACGCTTCGCGTGCAGATCCAACGCGCGACGAAGCGGCGCGGGGTCGGGGCGCGAATCGGGAACCTCGCCGTGCGTCACGAACCGCCGCGCGTGGCCGCCGCGAGAGGCCGCGAGGACGCGAAGCGCCGCGGAACGCGCGTGCCGGGACGAAGAAGCGAGCGCCGGGTACGTCTCCGCGAAAGAAGGCGCGGGGCCGCTCGAAGTCGTGCCCGTACCCGTCGCGCTCACGCCGCTCACGCCGTTCTGCATGTTCCTCAGCGCGTCCGTGAAGTATCCGATCGGGCCCCGGGCGAGGCGGCGCATCCTGTCGGCCGATTCCCTCGCCTCGCGCGTCGCCGCCGTCTCCTCGGACTCGGGCGCGCGCGCGTCGAGAAGGACGCCCAGCGACGGCGACGCGCCGAGCGCCCGCCACGCGGGACACGCGCCGAGCGACGACGAACCGGTCACGGTCGCGTCGAGAGACGACGAAAACGAAAACGGCGCCTCCTCTTCGCTCATCGTCTCGTCCTCGAGGGGCGTCGCGAGCTCGCCGAGCGAGTACGCGGCGAGCATCGCGCAGTCGGCGTCCGGGCCGAGGAGCATCGCCGCGAGGCCCGCGATCAGCGCCTCCCCGCCGCGGTCGAACAGCGCCGCGCGCCCGGAGGCGTCCCCGGCGATGTTCGCCGTCACGAGCGTCGCGTTCAGGCGACAATCCGGCGCCGGACCGAACGCCTCGGAGTCCTCCTCGGAATCAGACGCGGCGCCGCCGTCGGAGCCGCCGCCGGTCAAATTGGGATTCGGATTCGGATTCGGATTCGGGGAATCCTCGGACGATCGCCGCCTCGCGTCGCCGCCGGATCCTCCCGCGTCGACGGTCACCGGATCCTCCGGGAGGTCGCTCACGACGCGCCCTTCGCTCAAGGGCGCCGCGTTCGCCGTCGGCGCGCGTCTCAGCGTCGCGGCGAGGCCCGCCTCCAGGCAATCGTGCGGGTGGATCTCGCCGGCGGCGCGAACGAACGCCGCGCGCGCCGCGTCGTCCTCCTCCCGCGTCGGGTCGCGGCCCCGGCCCCAACTCTGCGGCGGCTCGCCCATCAGACAGTTGACGCAGTACAGCGCGTTGAAAACAACCTCCGCGTGGTGGTCGCGAAGAAGCCGGGCCAACGCGCCGACGAGACGCGCGGGAGAGGGAGGCCCGGGTCCGGGCGACGAAGACGACGCGCGAGTACGCGCGCGCGACGACGTCGACGTCGTCGTCTCCCCCTCGGGCGAATCCGAATCCGAATCGGCATCCGTGACGCGTGGCGGCGGCGGCGAACACTCTTTGTCCGACGGCTCCGACGCGACCCGCGACGGCGACGAGCCCCCCCCGAAGAGCGTCTCCCCAAGCGCTTCGGTCAGCGCGCGGGGCGCGCGCGGGGCGGCGCCTCGAACGTCCAACAGACGCCACCGCCACGCTTTGATCTGCGCGAGCGACGCGACGGCGATGACCACCTCCGACCGGACCTGCGCCGCCGCGCGCCCGTCGGGGGAGGTTTCCATTTCCGACCGGGGGGCGTCCGTTTCCGTTTCCGCGCGAGGGGGATCCTGGTGTCTCCGCGAGGGGGATCCGGGTTTCTCCTCGTCGAAACCCGCGGAAGACGCGCGCTTCGCGACGAGCGCCTCCCTCTGCGCGTCTCGGAGATTTCCCGAGCGCGACTCGAGCGCGCGTCGAGCCGCGACCGCGCGGTTCAGAACGATCCGGTCCGCGTCTTTTTTTTTCGCCCGATCGATCGTCTCGTCGAGGAGGGCGATCAGGGGGTCCACGACGCTCGTTCTCGTCGCCTCGAACCGCGCGGGCGAGAGCTCTTCTTTCCGATGGAGAATCGCCGCGAGGGGCGCCGAGACGATTTCCGCGGCGCGCGTCAGGATCCGAGCGCGCTCGACGAGCGCGCGCTCCGCCGAGACGCCGGAGACGCCGAAATCGGGGCCGGAATCGGCCGCGGCGAAGGCGAAAGAGTCGGTCGCGAACGCCCGGCGCGGATCGATCTCGAGCTCGGCCCAGGCTCGGCGTTCCCGGGCGGCGGCGGCGCGCGAGGCGTCGTTTGGACCGCCGCCGTGATCGTCGTCGCCGACGAGACGCGCTCGGGGGAGCATGCCCGCGAGCGCGGCGCTCAGCGCGTCGGGCCGGGGAAACCTCAGCAGCGCCCTCGCGCCGTCCTCGCTCCGCGCGAGCGCGCACACCGCCCGCGCGGCGAACGCGGCGGTCTGCCCCAGCTCCGAGCGGAGGCACGGGAGGAGGTACGAGACGACGCCCGGCGCGTGGTCCAAGAGCGCCGCGCGCCCGCCGGGGTGCGAAGCGAACCGCGCGATAAGCCCCGCCGCCTCCACCCCGGCGCCGCCCGAGGCGCACGCCGCCTGATGCGCGTCGTCCGGGGCGTCCGAGTCCGACGACGCGTCCGAGTCCGCGTCGGGCGCCGCGTCGCCCGAGCGGAGAGACCCAAGCGCCGTCGTTTGGTTCGACCCCGCGTTTTCCCCGAGCGCCGTCGTTCGGTTCGAACCTTTCTCTTCGGACGCCTTCTTTTTTTTCCCCTCGCGGCGGCGGCGCCGCGGGAGCGCGTCGGCGAGGAGCGCCACCGCGCGCGAGACGAGGGCGGAGACGCCGGCGGACCCGCCGCCCTCGCGCGCGGTGCGCTTCGCGAGCGACGCCAGGAGCGTCTCCAGGCACTCGTCGTGCGACACGATGCCGAACACCGCGGCGGCGGCGATGTGCGCGCAATCGGACGTCAGCGCGAAACGATCCTCGTCGACGCCGAAACGGAGAAAACCCGCCGACTCCGCCGCCGCCCCGGCCTCCTCGTCCGCCACCTCCCCGGGGTCGGGAATCGAGGGCCGGCCGAGCGACGCGCGGTGCGCGAAGGATACATACGCGGTCTGCGCCTCGCGAGCGTCCGACGACGCGGACAGCGTGAACGCCTCCGCGTTCCCGCTCGCGCGCCGCCGGGGTCTTCCCGCGCTCGGGTCGCCGCCCCCCATGATATCGATCAGCAGCCCGACGAGGTCCGGGCGCTCGCCCACGACGTGCTGCGCCCACCGCGCGCCCGCCTCGGGGTCCACGCGGCTGTTCGCCGGGTCCGCCATCTCCGCGAGGACGATGAGCGCGTTCCGCCCGAGCTCGCTCAGCATCTCCGGGAGAGGTAAAGCGGCGGCGGCGGCGGCGTCGGACGCGGCGGCGGGGGTTTTTTGTCCGACGGCGTCCGACGGCGGCGGCGCGAGCATGGCGACGAACGCGGGGAGGAGCTCGTCCGTGCTCGCGAGAAGCATCGGCCACGCGCTGCCCTCGCGCTCGAACTCCGCCTCCTTCGCGACGCTGTACAGAGTGTGCACCAACAGCGCCGTTCGCGCGCACGCCTGCGCCGGCGTCGGCGGCGGCTTCTTTTTCTTTTTCTTCTTCTTCTTCTTCGCGCGGCTTCCGCGGCGCGCGTCGCCTTCTTTTTCGTCCGACGCGTTCGCGTCCCCCGCGGCGGCCCGGGGGGACTCGGACTCGGACGCGCCTCCGAACGAACCCCCCGTGGGTTTCGCCGCACCGTCGGTCTCTCTTTCTCCGGTTTGGTTCGGCCTCGGCATCGCCGCGGCGGCGGCGACGTGTCGTATAAGCTCCGGGAGGACGCTCGCCGCCGTCGGGGCTAAGAGCCTCCGGCCGTCGGGATGCGCCGCGAGGGTCTCCACCGCCTCCACCGCCACCCCGATCCGGTCGTCGTCGTCGTCCTCCTCCTCCTCCTCGTCGTCGTCGTCCTTCCGCGACCCCGGGGTTTTCGCGCGCAACAGGGCGGCGACGATGTCGTCCACCAGCGGCGTCGACGCCAAGACCGCCTCGGGGTCGACCGCGCCGGGAAGCGGCCCTTTGCGGCACCAGGGCGCGCGAGGGAACTCGGGGGGCCAGTGCGAAGCCGCCGCCTCGTCCGCCGCCGCCTCGTCGTCCGCGGTCTCGTCCTCCTCGTTCGACTTTTCGGCTAACCCGGCGCCGTCTTTTTTTCTCCGTCTCTCAGCTAATAACCCGTCGCGCCAACGCGCGATCCACCACCTGAAGACGTCGAACCCCGACGCGAAGGCTTGCGCGGCGGCGGAGCGCATGGGGTCGTCGCCCGCGCCCGAGAGTTGGTCCTGCGCGGCGTACGCCCGCCGGACGCCCTCGCGCGCCTCCTCCGCCTCCGCCCTCGCGGGCGCGCCGGCCGCGTCGCCCCCCCGCGCGGCGTACCACAGCTCGAGCGCCTCGGAGACGAGCGGCCACCCGTCGAGCGCGAGCGCCGACCGCGCCGCGTCGAACGCGCTCGCGGGCTCGGCGTCGATGGCGTCCAGGGATGAAGAACACTCCGCGCTGCCGCCGGCGAGTTTCGCGCGGCGAGCGAATGCGGCGGCGTCGTAGTCGTCCCAGCGGCGCTGTTCGCGCGCGGCCGACGCCAGCGCCGCCGCGGCGGTCGTGCGAAGGAGGAGCCGGTTGGAGGGACACTCGGTGGGGTCGTCCGCGTCCGTCCGCGAGGGTTCCCGTCCGGTCCCGTCGTCCGCGAAAATCTCCATCTCCCCGGGATCATCGGCGGCGCGCGCGGCGGCCTTCTCCCGAGACGCGGCGCCCGACGCGGACTCCGACGCGTCGTAGGACTCGGCCGCTCGCGTCTCCGCCGCCTTCGCTTTCTCCCGCGCCTTCTTCGCCTCGGCTCGCCGCTCCCGCGCCAAGTCCCTCACGGTTTTCTCCCGCCACGCGTCGCGCCTGGATGCCTTCTTCTTCTTCTTCTTCGTCCACGAATCCTTCCTCCTCCGTCGCGAACGCGCGGCGGGAAAATCTCGATCCGATCCGTCCGGTCCTCGATCCTCCCGCCCCCCCCCTCCCTCCTCCTCCTCCCCCTCCTCCTCGTCCGGTTTCGGCAGGAACGTCGGCGGCGGCATCTCCAGGGGCGTGGCGATGGGGAACCGGTCCCTGACCGCGGCGCTCAGCGCTCTGAGCAGGTGCCCCGCGGCGGGCGTGGACATGAGCCTCGCGGCGACGCTCCCGCCCTTCCCCGCGAGGTTCACCACCACCGAGAAGGTGGCCCACGCGCAGCTGCACCGGCTCGACATCGCGCGCGTCACCGCCGTCATCACGTCGCCGAACCGCGGGTGTTCCTCCAGGACGCTCGAGAGCTGCGGGTGCTGGACGACGGCGTTCAAAACGCCCACCGCCGCGCCCACGGCGCCGTCGCACGACCCTTCCCTCGGAATCGACGTCGTCCACCCGCGCCACGCCCCGCCGTACTCGAGGTCCGACGTCGTTCGACTCTGTTTTTTCGCCTCTTTTTTTCGCCTCTCCGAAGCGTCGGACGCCGAAGCGTCGGACCCCTCCGCCTCCTCCTCGCCGCTCGCGTCCGGACCCTCTCTTCGGTCCTCTCCGCCGTCCGCCTCCTCCTCTTCCCGCGGCGCGTCTTCTCCTTCTCCGCGCGGCGGCGCGAGGCCGAGCGTCTCGACGACGACGGCGAGCTGCAGCGCGAGGTCTCGCAGCTGCGCGGTTCTGAGCTGGCGCCACAGCCGCCGCTCGCTCCTTCGCTCGCTCCCTCCTTCGCTCGCGCGCGGCTGTTTTCGTTCGCGTCGCGCGCCCCGCGGGAACTTGTGCGGCAGGTCCAACACCTTGAGGTCTTCGAACAGCGCCCTGAGCACGTGCACCGCCTGCGTGCACGCGACGGTGCCTCCTCCGGCGCCGCGGCCGCTCCCGGCGGCGCCCGGTTCGGGGAGGTGCGTCCGGAGCGCGGCGATGAACCCGTTGGCGTCCGCCGCCTCCGCGTCGCGGCGCCACTCGTCGCGAACCCGCGCGGGGTCCGGGGCTTCTCGGAACGGGCGGTGAAACGCCCCGGGGTCCAGCGGCGCGCCCGGGTGAGGGTTTCGCGAGTACCCGGTGGTTTCGCGCCAGTCCCACAGCTCGTCCGGGTCGTACGGGTCGGCGTCCGACTCCGAGTCCGAGTCCGACGGCGGGTCGCGAGAGTCGGGGAGCGAGTCGGGGAGCGAGTCGGGGAGCGAGTCGGGGAGCTCGCCTCCTCGCTCGCCACCCTCGCCGACTCGCTTGCCACCCTCGCCGACTCGCTCGCCACCCCGGGATCGTTTTCGGGATCGTCCGTCTCTTTGTCCCATGGCGACGATGCTCTTCGAAAGTAAGCGCTTCTCCGCGGCGGAGGCGTCCGGGCGGATCCACAGCAGACGGTGGACGATGCCCACCGCGTCGAGCGCGGCGTCGCCGTGCCTCGCGGGGAGGATCCGGGTCACCTCGCGGAACACGCGGTCGATGAACCGACCGCCGTCCATCGCCAAAATCTTCGCGCGCGCCGAGTCCGGCTCCATCGCCGCGAGCATCGCGCCCGTCGCCGTGCCCAGAGCGCCGCGGCAGAGCGCCGCGTGCGAGGACGCCGAAGCCGCCGACGCGATCGACGACGTCTCGTCGTCATCGTCGTCGCCGCCGCCGCCGCCGCCGCCGCCGCCGCCGCCGCCGTCCTCCGCGTCCGCCGACTCCGCGAAGTGCTCGTCGATCGCGTCGGTCACCATCGCGAAGAGGCTGCGGAGGATGCCCTCCCACGTGTCGTGGTTGACGAGGGAGAGCATCGGCGCCGCGGCGCCCTCCTCGCCCGGGACGTCGTATTCGGAAGGTTTTGTTTTCTTCGCGGCGGGGAGGTTTCCGTCTCGTCCCTCCCTCGCCGCGTCGGATCCGCCGGCGGCGTCGACCTCATCGAACTCGGCGTCGTCTCGAACGCCCTCCGCCGCCTCCTCCTCCTCGTCCGATTGTTCGTACGTCGAGTAGTCGTTCCGCTCCTCCTCCTCGCGCGGTTCGCGTCGCGCCGCGGCGAGGGAGAGGTTATGCGCGAGGAGCGCGGCGAGGGCGCGATCGTCGGCGTTTTCGGGGGCGTCGTCCTCGAGGACGGCGGCGAGGAGGCGCGCGACGCGAGACGCGGCCGGGTGCTGCAGGATCACGCGGCAGTGTCGCTCGCGGCGGTGGGAGAGGTGCGCGAGCGGGGAGAGGTGCGCGCGCGCGCTCGGGGACCCGTGCGCGAGCGCTCCGCTCGAACTCGAGGCCCCGCCTCCCGCGTCGCCCTCGTCGTCGATCGCTCGTAAGATCTCCGCCAGGCGCGCCCTCGCCGTCGCCTCCTCCTCCGGCGTCTCGTCCTCGTCCGAGTCGTCCGGCGGCCCCTCGGCGCCCGGGGATTCCCCCTCGGACGCGCGGGCGCGCGAGGTCGACGCCGCGACGGCGAGGCCCCCGGCGTCCGCGTCCGGTTCCGACGGAGGGCGACCCGAAGGCGAGCCCGCCGACGACGCGACGCCTCCCTCGGCGACGCCCGCAGCGGCGTCCGCGTCCCGACGCGCGGCGTCGCGCGGGAGCCGGAAGGGACGGTCGAACCGCTTCGCCACGCAGCAGAAGCCCCCGCACGCCCCGGCCGGAGGCGCCATGATGCGCCGGAGCGGGGGCGAGCGAGCGCCGGAGTGGGCGGCACGGCCCAGGGATGTCGTCGCCGGCGTGGAAAAGGGTGTCGAGGCGGATGTGACGCATCATCACGGATCGAGTACGACCGCGCGCCAGGCACACGACCTGGCGGAACTCATCACTGCCACAGAGTCGCATCGCGCAGCGTTCTCGCAAAATAAACCAGAGTGATGAGTTGAAAACCCGCCCCGCCCTCGTCCCGCCCTCGTCCCGCCCTCGTCCCGCCCTCGTCCCTCCCGCCCATCATCACCCCTCCTCGCCCTCCCGCCCCCTGGTCAGGTGGTGAAACACCTGCTTCAGCGTCCCGCGCGTGGGCGCCGCCTCCGGGTGCCTCGCCGCCACCTCCGCGAGCGCTTTCCTGACGTCCGCCTTGGTCGCGACGACGTCGGTCGCAAAGCGCTCGCACAGCCTCGCGACGGCGACGCCGACGCAGTGGTCCGTCCCGTCCTCGCACGCCACCAGCGTCGCCGCCGCGCCGCCCCTCCGCGCCTCCTCCAGAAACGCCAGCGCCGCGGGTAAACCGGCGGCGACGTCCAGGCGAGCCACCTTCGCCTTCCGCATGCGCACGTGACGGAAGAACCGAAGCGACCCGAAGGCGCGCGAAGAAGGCGGCGGCGGCGGCGGCGACGACGACGACGAAGGCTCGGACGAATCGTTCCGACGCGACGAAGCCTCCGCCTCCGCCCGCGAAGGCGGCGTCGCCCCGAAAACCACCGACGGCGCCGCGTCGCCGACGTACAGCGCCGCGTCGAACCGAGCGACGGTCGCGGGGTCCGCGAGCGCCGAGGCGGAACCCAGGGCGATCCCGCGTAAGGGCGAGTCTTCGTCGCCCGAGTCTTCGTCGGGGGCGCTCGCGAGCCAACGGACGCCGCCGGAGCCGACGGGGCGAGCGGACATCTTCTCGAGCGCCGCGCGCCGCGCCGCGGGTCCCCCCAGCGTCCCCACCGCCGCGAGACGCGACGGGTCCGCGTCCGCGTCCGCGTCCGCGTCCGGGGCCGGCGGACCGACGCGGAGCCGACCCAGCGCCGCGGCCGAATCGTCCGAATCCCTCGAAGCCGTCGGAAGGCCCTCGTCGGCGAAGGAAAAAAAAGCCCCGCCGTCCTCCTCCTCCTCTCCCCCCGCGCCGCCGTCGCCCTCCTCTCCCCCCGCGCCTCGTCGCCGCCGAGAGGAGGAGGCGCGCCTCCTCCGCTCCCTCTTCCTGTCGTTTCTCGTCTCGCCCCAGCCCTCGCTCCTCAGCCTCGCCTCGCACACCTCCCCGCCTTCCCCCACGAGGGCCCTCCGGCGGCTCCAGAAGACGTCCGCGGCGAGCCCCCCGGCCCAGCTCTCCTCGTCGTCGCCCGCGCCGGGAATGTACGCGAACGACCGACCCTCCGCCGTGCTCCGCCGCTCGCCGTGTCGCCACAGAGGCGCCGAGGCGGTGACCAGCACGAGCGGCGTGAACGCGCGAAAGTCGCGGGAGGAGTCGAAGGAGGAGGCGTCGTCGGCGGCGAGGCGGGACGAAAGTTGGTCGTCGGACGAAAAGTTCGGTAACCCTCTCTCGTACGTCTCGCTGGAGACCCACACGCACCGAAGCGGCGCCGCGAGGGTCGCCGCGAGGGCGTCGAGTTTGGGCTCGACCGCGCGCAGGGCGGCGCAGAACCCGGGGACGCGCCGTTGGATCTGGTGGCGCTCGTTGTCGCTGATCCAGGGCGGGAGGTGCGGGCCGTCCCTCCAGGGGTCCTTCGTCGCCGCGGGGGGCGTAGGTTCGGCGGCGTCGTCGCCGTCGAGGGGCGCGTCGTCGCGCGGCGGGGACGATTCCTCCCCCTCCTCGCGGCGTTTGAGAGCCGCGCGCTCGCGGTGGTCGGCGACGGCGCGGTTGATGACGTCCGCCCAGATCGGGACGGTCTTGGAGAGGCTGTCCGGGAACCGCTTCGTGGCGCTTCGCGTGGCGTCGACGACGAGGCATCCGCGGCGCCTCGCCGCCGCCTCCGCGACGTGCAGGTTGAGCCTCACGGCGCTGAAGCTCCAGTTGTTGCAGTGGCCGTCGGTGGACTTGAAGTAGCACGTCCCGTCCGTGGCGACGCGCTGGTCGTCGAGGTCGGGCGGGGGGAGCGGGTCGACGCGCTCCCGGGACGCGGTCGACGCGCCGCGCCCGGCGCCCGCGTACCACACCCCGCACCGGAGATTGGCGAAGCGCGCGAACGCGGGGTACGCCGCGGCGACGGCGCGGACGAACGCCGCGTCCTGAACGATGGACGCCAGGCAGTTGTACGCGCGGTGGTCCTCCCGCTTGAGCTCCCGGACGACCTTGTAGATGTTCGGGGTGAAGTCCGGGAGCTCGTCCTCCGACCCCGCGTCGCCCATCGCGGAGTGAAGACCGCCCCGACCGCGCCGAGGTCGGCACCGCCGAGGAAAAATTGCAGCACTCGACGTCACACCGGACCGACGTTCGAGCGACCCCCCAGATCGTCGGACGCGCGTCATGACCGCGGAGGCGGAGGCGGACGCGGGGGATGATTGGGTGACCTTGGTCGCGTGCGTCTCGCGCCGCCTCCCGATTCCCTCCCCTCCGCGCCCCCCGTCGTTCGCGCTCGACTCACGCGCCGCGTCCTCCCCCTCCCCCCCTCCCTCGCCCGATCTCGCGCAGCGATCCCCCTCCGTCCGCTTCCTCATCGCGCCCCCCCCTCCCCGAGGTGAGCGGGACGCCCGCCGAGCTCATCCGCCGCTTCCTGCGCGTGCAGACGCGCCGAGCGGAGATCTACTCGCGGTTCCACGCCGCGTTCAAGTCGCACCTCGCGTCGCGCCTCGACGGCGCCGCGTACGCGGCCGAGACCCGCGACGTCACCGACGCCTTCGCCGCGTGTTCGCTCGAGGCGATCGCGTGCGAGGAGGCGCTCGCGGCGCGAGGACGCGACGCCGCCGCGGCGTCCATCCGCGTCGCGCAGATGGGCGAGAAGGCCAAGCTCAACATGACGTGCACGCTCCAGGTCCTCAGGAAGGCCGCCGCCCCGGGGCGATGGCGGTGGCAGAGACAGGAGGAACGACCGAGGGGCGACGACGACGAAGGCGAACTCGAGGACGAGGAGGCGCCGGCGCCGAGCGTGCTTCGCCCCGGGTTCGCGAACGGGAACTTCCGCGGGCGGTGCCCGGCGCACGCGAGAAGCGATGCCCCAATCCCCGGGCGGGCGTCGTGTTGCGGGTGTCTCGACGAGTCGCGAGAGCCCACGCGGGAGGAATACGAAGGCGCGCTCGCCGAGGCGACGAGGGCGCTGGAGGACGCCGTCGTCGGCATCAACGACGCGCTGGACGAGCTGAGGGAGGCGCTCGACGAGGAGGACGACGCGGAGGGGGTTTCGAGAGCGGGGTAATTAATTCTGGCGCGCGAGAGCGAGAGCGAGAGCGAGAGGAGGGGGGTGTTTTGAGCCGGCGTTCGTGCGGGAGGAGATATATCCCCCGTGGGGTTTTCATGGACGAACGAGAGACCTCTCTTTACAAGCGTGTTTCCCCCGTGACGCGAGACCTCCGTCGAAGAACGCGCGAGGCGGAGCGTCGCGCTCCGCTCGTACGCGTCTTCGCGGCGCGTAAAAAAAAATATTTTCTCGTCCTCGCCTCGCCCGCGCTCCGCGCCCACCCCCGTTATAAACCGCGCGTGACCCTCCTTCGCGCGAATCATCGATGGATTTCACTCACTCTATAGCGTATGCGCCTATTAATGATTCGTCCGAAGAAGCACTCGGCTGCGAGATTACTTCATCTCGGCCTTGGCGCCGCCCTCCTCGAGGGTCTTGAGCGCCTCCTCGCACTCAGCCTTGGTCTTGCCCTCGAGGATGGTGAAGGGGAGGTTGGTGACGGCATCCTTCGCCTCCTTGAGGCCGAGGGAGGTGAGGGAGCGGACAACCT
>MDSW01028692.1_pt1 | contig 23474 bp, 22 predicted proteins | sample 811171 | NCBI WGS metagenome assembly MDSW01 (sample SAMN05326641, study PRJNA326480) | marine metagenome | isolation source: seawater | place: Atlantic Ocean: North West | collected 2012 | reverse complement strand
TGCCGGTGACGTCACCGATCATGTCTACCGTCAGGCCATCACCTCCGCCGGTTTTGGCTGCATGGCGGCACTGGATGCAGAAAAGTTCCTGGATGAACAGGGCTGATCACCAGGATCCATGATCAAGATTCCGGTACTGGGATTCCACACCCAGGACTTTCCCCCACTAGAGCATGCCCTGGAGGAACCCGACGGCCTGCTGGCGGCGGGGGGCGACCTGTCCCCCGAACGCCTGCTGGACGCCTATTCCCGGGGTATCTTCCCCTGGTTTGACAAGGACCAGCCGATACTGTGGTGGTCTCCCAACCCGCGGGCTGTGCTGTTCCCTGAGCAGTTGCATGTCTCCCGCAGCCTGCGCAAAACCCTGCGCAAAGGACATTATCAGGTCAGCCTTGACCGTCAGTTCTCCCGGGTGATCCGGGCCTGTGCGGAACCGCGCCACTACAGTGAAGGCACCTGGATCACCGCTGAAATGATTCATGCCTACGAGCGGCTGCACCGGCTGGGCCATGCCCATTCGGTGGAAGCCTGGCTGGACGGAGAACTGGTGGGAGGCCTGTATGGGGTGGCCCTGGGGCGGATATTCTTCGGCGAATCCATGTTCAGCCGGGCCACCGACGCCTCCAAAGTGGCTTTTGTTCATCTGGTGGGACAATTGGCCCGATGGGGCTACCAGTTGATTGACTGCCAGGTGGAAAGCCCTCACCTCACCAGCCTGGGTGCCACGCTGATTCCCCGCCCCCACTTCCAGCGTCTGTTGCAGCAGTGGGTGCCGCCGTTGGAGCTGACCCTGGCGCAAAAGCTGCATAGCTGGAATCTGGAATGGGAATATTCTCAGCCTGACACTGGAAACCGGGGCCAAATCGTTTAATACTGTGATTGATGCCGGACGCACCGATCGAAGCACTTTAACCCCAGGAAAATTAAGGCATTTACGTTTACGCTTATGACGGATCTAGCTGCGGTAAAATTCTTTGTGACTCCGCTTCACCAGTGCAGTTACCTGCCCCGGAATGACGCGATCACACTGTTTGCCGATCCCAAAGCCAATCTGGACCGCAATTTGTACAGTGAATTGTCCGAGGTTGGGTTCCGTCGCAGCGGCAACTACCTGTATCGGCCGCACTGCCGACAGTGCTCCGCCTGCATTCCAGTACGTATTCCCGTCCACCGTTATCGGATGTCCCGCAAACACCGGCGCATCTGGAACCGCAATCGGGATCTCAGTATCACCCGGGTGACGGCGGAATTTAACGACGAGCACTACGAGCTCTATGCCCGCTACATCGAGGCCAAGCACAAAGATGGTGATATGTATCCCCCAACGCCGGAACAGTATGAATCGTTTCTGTTAAGCGACTGGGGCAACACCTGCTTCTATGAATTCCGCGATCCCGACCATGTTCTGCTGGCGGTGGCGGTCACCGATATTATGGAAAACGGTCTGTCCGCGGTGTATACCTTCTACGCCACGGAGCACGCCAAGCGCAGCCTGGGGGTCATGGCGGTCCTGTGGCAGATTGAGCAATGCCGGGAACTTGAGCTACCGGCCCTGTATCTGGGCTACTGGATCAAAGACTGCCAGAAAATGAAGTACAAAACCGAGTACCGCCCCCTGGAAATGTACGTTAACAATCACTGGGTCTCGGTCTCTGTTTGATGGTCATTTATATTCAATTTCAATGATTTAAAACCACTTCCCAGAACCTGCCTTAAGCTCCTCCAGGCTGCTGCCCAGCCAGTGGTGCAACCCTTGCCGGCCGCACATTAAAGCCATCATAGATTCACTTTGATAAATAACGGGTTTTGCGGCAAAATTCACGCCTCATTGGCAGTACCTCTGCCCGAGTTTGCAAAGGCATTACCCATGCACTGAGAGGATATCACTGGATGTCGAAAGAAGATTCCATTGAAATGGAAGGCACAATTACTGAGACCCTTCCCAACACCATGTTCCGGGTGGAGCTGGATAACGGACACATTGTCACCGCCCACATCTCCGGCAAAATGCGCAAGAACTATATTCGCATCCTCACCGGAGACCGTGTGAAAGTGGAACTGACCCCCTACGACCTCAGCAAAGGCCGCATCACTTATCGCGTGCGTTGATCGACACCGGGAACTGCCATAAAAAACGAGCCCAGAGGGCTCGTTTTTTATGGCCTGCAAAGAAGGGCCGCTTTAGGCGGGCTCGGTCTCAAATACCAGGTCGCCGTCTTCCTCGGAAATGTGTACCGTGCCTCCCCCTTCTGCCAGCTCGCCGAACAGGATTTTTTCCGCCAGAGGTCGTTTCAGTTTTTCCTGTATCAGTCGATTCATGGGACGGGCACCCATATCCTTATCGTAGCCTTTCTCTGCCAGCCACGCCCGGGCAGTGTCGTCCACATCCAACATCACCCGCTTCTCATCCAGTTGCGCCTGCAGTTCGGTCAGGAACTTGTCCACCACACCTTTGATGATCTCCGGATCCAGGTTACGGAACTGAATCACCGCGTCCAGGCGATTGCGGAATTCCGGCGTGAACATGCGTCTGATCGCTTCCATAGCATCGGTGCTGTGATCTTGATGGGTGAAACCGATGGAGGCCCGGGTGGCCTGCTCGGCACCGGCATTGGTGGTCATCACCAGGATCACATTGCGGAAGTCCGCCTTGCGCCCGTTATTATCGGTAAGAGTGCCGTGATCCATTACCTGCAACAACAGGTTGAACACTTCCGGATGGGCCTTTTCGATCTCATCCAACAGCAGCACCGCATGGGGGCTCTTGGTCACCGCCTCGGTAAGCAGGCCACCCTGATCAAAGCCCACATACCCCGGCGGCGCGCCGATCAGGCGTGACACCGTGTGGCGTTCCATGTACTCGGACATATCGAAACGGATCAGCTCCATGCCCATTACATTGGCCAGCTGCCGGGTCACCTCGGTTTTACCCACTCCGGTGGGCCCGGCAAACAGGAACGAACCAATGGGACGGTCCGGGTGATTGAGGCCGGCCCGGGCCAGTTTGATAGAGCTGGACAGCGCCTCGATGGCTTCATCCTGGCCGAACACAGTCATTTTCAGATCCCGTTCCAGGTTGGCCAGCAGCTCTTTGTCGTTGGCGGACACCGTTTTCGGCGGAATCCGCGCGATTTTGGACACAATGGCCTCCACGTCCGGCACCGTAATCACCTTCTTGCGCTTGCTCGGGGGCTGCAGGCGCTGGAACGCACCCACTTCATCGATCACGTCGATGGCCTTATCCGGCAGATGGCGATCGTTAATGTAGCGGGCCGACAGCTCACAGGCTGCTTTCAGTGCCTTGTTGGAGTACTTGAGTTCGTGATGCTCTTCGAAGCGGGACTTCAGCCCCTTGAGGATTTCGTAGGTGTCTTCCACGCTGGGTTCCACCACATCGATCTTCTGGAAGCGGCGCGCCAGGGCCCGATCCTTCTCGAAAATTCCGCGATATTCCTGGAACGTGGTGGAGCCGATGCACTTGATGCCACCGGAGGCCAGCATGGGCTTCAGCAGATTGGAGGCATCCATCACCCCGCCAGAAGCCGCCCCGGCGCCGATAATGGTATGAATTTCATCAATAAAAAGGATGGCGTGGGTCTTCTTCTGCAGCTCACCCAGGAGCGCCTTGAAGCGCTTCTCGAAATCGCCGCGGTATTTGGTGCCCGCCAGCAGCGCCCCCAAGTCCAGGGCATAAACCACGCAATCCCCAATGGCCTCCGGCACCTCGCTATCCACAATGCGCTTGGCCAGCCCCTCGGCGATGGCGGTTTTACCCACCCCGGGCTCCCCCACCAACAGCGGGTTGTTCTTGCGTCGGCGGCAGAGAATCTGAACGGTACGTTCCACCTCCGCATCCCGCCCCACGAGGGGATCGATACGGCCGGCCAGAGCCTGTTCATTGAGATTGGTGGCGAAGGACTCCAGGGGCGATTTGCCGGCGCCGCCCTCGGCCGCCTGATCGTCCTCATGGACCTCGTGGCTGTGATCTTCCAGATTATGGGTCTCGTCGGACACCTTGGAGATGCCATGGGCGATGTAATTCACCACATCGATCCGGGCCACGCTCTGCTTTTTGAGGAAATAGACGGCCTGGCTTTCCTGTTCGCTGAAAATGGCCACCAGCACATTGGCGCCGGTCACCTCCTTCTTGCCGGAGGACTGCACATGAAACACCGCCCGCTGCAGCACCCGCTGAAAGCCCAGGGTGGGCTGGGTCTCGCGATCGTTGTCACTGGAGGGAATCAGGGGGGTGGTTTCGTCAACGAAATTGGCCAGATCCGCCCGCAACTCGTCCAGGTTCGTGCCGCAGGCCTTGAGCACGGTGGATGCCGCCTCATTGTCCAACAACGCCAGTAACAGATGCTCCACTGTCATGTACTCATGACGCTTCGTGCGCGCATCTCTGAATGCCAGATTTAAAGTGACTTCCAGATCTTTGCTTAACATCTCTTTACACCTTCATCCTCAGATTATCGACCAAGCCTCGTGGACAACGGCCTACTGGAACCTTTCCACTTCGCACATCAAGGGATGCTGATTCTCCCTCGCAAACTTTATTACCTGAGCCACTTTCGTTTCTGCCACATCTTTCGTGAACGTGCCACAACTGGCTTTGCCCTGGGTATGAACCGTCAACATTATCTGAGTGGCTTTTTCACGATTCATGCCAAAAAACATCTGCAGTACATCCACCACAAATTCCATCGGCGTAAAGTCATCATCCAGCATCACGATCTGATACATGGGGGGAGGCGCCAGATCGGGCTTTGACTCCTCAACCGCCACCCCATCATCGTAGTCCGTCCCCGGGCCGGATGGTTCATCTCCCATCAACTCCAACTCATTCAATGTTAGTAGAGAATCTTCGGCTTTACTCATAACCAGAAATCATAAAATCCGCGGTTCACATATTAAGTGCTCATAACTGACCAATATTGGGGCAACGCTGATCAGTTCAACGGCAAAAACACTTGACTAATACTTCACAATCATGATGATTGGGATCTGTGTTTAACAAAAGTTAACACAAAACACGTCTGCGAAGTACATTTCCGATTTTATGCACTTCGACAGTAAAAAATAATAACAATTGACTCATGGCTACCAACGCTGAGGTAGTCCCAACAGAAGGACTTGAGTTATGGCAACCGGGAAAGTGAAATGGTTCAATAACGCCAAGGGTTACGGCTTCATTCGTCCGGATACGGGAGGCGAGGACCTGTTCGTTCACTACTCCTATATCTGCATGGACGGCTACCGAAGCCTGAAAGCGGGACAGCAAGTTACCTACGACGAGAGGGAAGCACCCAAAGGCCTTCATGCCGTTAACATTAACGTGATTGAGGCTGATAAGCATCGCAGCTCCTCGCAGGATACGCAAACCGAGAGCACCGAGGATGCTGATAGCCACCAGCATCACAACCTTCGGGCAGCGGCCGTATAACCGAAATAACCCATGCACCCTCTGCGGAGGGTGCTTTAGGTTTCGGACCACGATCCAGAGCCTTGGTTCACTGAACTCCGGCTCCGGGTACTGAGCAAGCGGTGGGTGTGTGCACCGGCGGTAATCCACCGGGCGGGCTTTTGCTGCGTCCGTTGTCAAATTCTGCCCCAGGGGCCGCCACTGACTGCGGCCAGTCAAGATACACCACCCAAATAAAAAAGGAGGTCTAAGGACCTCCTTTTTAACGCTTTCCGGTACGATTGTGCAACCCTGTAATCGGAACTCTGTATCAGTCTTCCATATGGGAGATGATCGCATCGCCGAATTCAGAGCAGCGCAACAAGGTGGCATCCGGCATCAGACGCTCGAAATCGTAGGTGACGGTTTTGGCCTCAATGGCGCCCTGCATGCCTTTAATCACCAGGTCCGCCGCCTCGATCCAGCCCATGTGCCGCAGCATCATTTCTGCGGATAACACCAAAGACCCCGGGTTGACCTTATCCTGGCCGGCATACTTGGGCGCGGTGCCGTGGGTGGCCTCGAACAACGCCACGCTGCCACCGATATTGGCGCCCGGGGCAATACCAATGCCCCCCACTTCCGCCGCCAGCGCATCGGAGATGTAGTCGCCGTTCAGGTTTAAGGTGGCGATAACCGCATACTCGTCCGGTCGCATCAGGATCTGCTGCAGGAAGGCGTCGGCAATCACGTCTTTGACAATGATATCCTTACCGGTCTTGGGATTGGTAAACACCTGCCAGGGACCACCATCCAGCGGCTTGGCACCAAACCGCTCTTGCGCCAATTCATAACCCCAGTCTTTAAACGCCCCCTCGGTGTACTTCATGATATTGCCTTTATGCACCAGGGTGACTGACGGCAGGTCGTTGTCGATGGCGTAGTGGATCGCCTTGCGCACCAGGCGCTGGGTGCCCTCTTTGGAAACCGGCTTGATCCCGATGCCGCAACCTTCTGGGAAGCGGATCTTCTTCACGCCCATCTCTTCCTGTAGGAAGCGGATCACTTTCTTGGCGTCTTCACTGTCGGCCTGCCATTCAATGCCGGCATAAATGTCTTCCGAGTTCTCGCGGAAGATCACCATATTGGTTTTCTCCGGGCAGTGCACCGGGCTGGGCACACCGCGGAACCAGCGCACCGGACGCTGACAGACATACAGGTCCAGCTCCTGGCGCAGCGCCACATTGAGGGAGCGGATACCACCGCCCACCGGTGTGGTCAACGGGCCTTTGATGCCCACAATGAATTCCCTCAGCGCCTCCAGAGTCTCCTCCGGCAACCAGTTGTCAGGACCGTAAACCTTAGTGGACTTTTCTCCACAATAGATTTCCATCCAGGAGATGGAGCGCTTATTCCCATAGGCCTTCTCCACTGCAGCGTCCGTTACCTTTAGCATCACCGGTGAGATATCGACACCGATGCCATCTCCCTCAATGTAAGGAATAATGGGATGGTTCGGGACATTGAGGGACAGGTCAGCATTGACAGTGATTTTGTCACCATCTACTGGGACCTTGATCTTTTGGTACCCCATGTCGTTTTTTACTCCCTATTTACATAGAATTATGGTTTAGGTCCGCGGAGTATACAGAATTTTGCCTGGGTTCGCCTCCTGAATTTCGCCATAACCGGCCATGAATCAAACACATAATGTCTACCCCGAAAATAGCGCACAACACTGTTGTTGTATTCAACAAACCATTCAAAGTATTGAGTCAGTTCTCGCCCCACGAGGGCAAAACCACCCTGGCGGAGTTCATCCCCATAGCGGGGATTTATCCCGCCGGGCGCCTGGATTTTGATTCCGAAGGGCTGTTGCTGCTCACCGGCAATGGCCCGCTGCAACAGCGCCTGACGCACCCGCGCCATAAACTGCCCAAGACCTATTGGGCCCAGGTGGAGGGGGAGATCAGCGAGGCGGCCCTGCAACCACTGCGGGATGGCATAAAATTGAAAGACGGGCTCACCCTGCCGGCCCAGGCAGAGCGGATGGCAGAACCCGCCGGCCTCTGGCCCCGGGATCCGCCCATCCGCCACCGTGCCAACATTCCCACTTCCTGGCTGGCGCTGACCCTGCATGAGGGGCGCAATCGGCAGGTGCGGCGAATGACGGCAGCGGTGGGCTACCCCACCCTGCGACTGATAAGGTGGTCAGTGGGGCCCTGGACTATCGCCGATCTGGCGCCCGGGGACTACCGTGTGCTGACAGTCCCCGACCCGCTGTTACCGGTTAAGCCCGACAATAAACCACAAGCCGGCACGCGGCGGGCTGCTCCAAGACAGGCTGCTCCACGACGGGCTGCCCGATCAAGGAGCAAGCAATAACAGGAAACCTCTGGACAAGCCTAAGCGGCTACTGGCTGGCAGGCATTTTTGCTGTTGCGGCGCGCGCGGCAGCCTGGTGGCCCGTCGATGCAGCGCAACGACGCCAGCGGGAGTGACGGCCAGCACCATGGGGCGGGGCGTCACCAGCGTTCCCGGGCCTGCTGATCCGAGGCTTTGGCCTCCACCCAGTGGGCATCTCCGTCGACGCCGATTTCCTGTTTCCAGAACGGTGCCTCGGTTTTCAGGTAATCCATAATAAACTGGGCCCCGTCGAAAGCCCCCTGGCGGTGGTGGGCCGCCACCCCCACCAGCACGATCTGATCATCCCCCGCCAGCTCCCCCACCCGGTGAATAATGGTAACCGCCGCCAGCTGCCAGCGCCCCGCCGCTTGCTCAGCAATGCGCTGCAGGCACTTTCCGGTCATTGCCGGATAGTGTTCAAGCCGCATGCCCTGCAATGCTCCGCGGGGACTTTGATCCCGCACCAGGCCGGTAAACAGCACCAGGGCCCCATGACCCGGCGCGCGCTGACGTAACCCCTGATATTCAAGACCGGCATCAAAATCCTCCGGCCCAACCCGAATCAGAATGGACGTCGGTGGTGCTTCCAGTGCATCTGCCGCCATGGGGTCAGCCTCCTGTCACCGGAGGGAAAAAGGCCACTTCATCCCCCTCCTCCACGGTGGTATCGGGGCCGGCCATTTCCTGATTCAACGCCATCAGTAACCGGGGGTCGGACAGAGCCTGTTGCAGCTTTTCGTCACGTTGACTGAGCACGGCCATCAGCTGCCCCAGATCCTGAACCCCGTCGGGCAGCGGCAGTTCCAGCTCCGCTCGGCCGGCCTGATCACGCACCCGGGCAAAGAACAGAACTTTGATCATTGCGCGGCTCCCGCAGCCTGCCAATGCCCGCTCTTACCCCCTTTTTTCTCCACCAGCCGGATCTGCTCCACCAGCATACCCCGGTCCACGGCTTTACACATATCGTAAAGCGTCAGGGCAGCTACCGAGGCCGCAGTCAGGGCCTCCATCTCCACCCCGGTGCGCCCCGCCAGTTTGCAGGTGGCAGTAATGCGCACCAGGCTGGCGGCGGAGTCCGGCTCCAGTTCCACCTTCACGCCGCTTAGCATCAGGGGATGGCACAGGGGTATCAGGTCACTGGTGCGCTTGGCCGCCTGGATACCGGCAATGCGGGCCACCCCGAACACATCGCCCTTGGGGTGGCCCTGATCCAGAATCAGTTGCAGCGTGGCCGGCTGCATCCGCACCAGAGCCTGGGCCGTGGCTTCGCGGCTGGTGACTTCTTTGGCGGAGACGTCCACCATATTGGCGTGACCCTGGGGATCAAGGTGGGTTAATTGGGTCATGGCTGGTATCAACTCCGGGCAGGGGCCGAAGCCGCTGACTGCATCACCGGAATGCCCGGTTTCCAGGGCAAATTACAGGCGGGCTGCGGCTGATTTACTATTCAGTTCGCAATTTACACACTATATCGAAAAGGAAAAACAAATGACAACCCAGGACCCCACTCCCAGCTCAGTACGCCACTTTGGTTACCCTATTTCTACGGCTCTCTACGAGCGGGTCAAGCAAACGATCCAGTTGATTCAGGAAGAGGGTGATACCCGCCTCCAGTGCCAGGAGGCGGCGGACACCCTGGGAGCCATCACCGATGCCGGGTTCTATGCTTACTATGATCGGCCCGCTGAACTGGCCGGCCTCTCGCCGAACGTAAAACGGGCCAGTGATGCCGGTATCCACGCGGTGCAGAAGGGTATTCACATGGTCATCCGCAAGCTGCTGAAAAAACGCCCGCAGCAGGATCTGAACCGGCTGGCGTGCAACCTATCTTATCTGGTGTGTGTGGACCCCAATCACCCGGACCAGGCCTATGCCTGTTTCCGCCTGGAGGAATCACTATACCAGCGGGTGGTGGCCAATATGCAGCGGGTCCATCAGGATCCCGAAGTGGCCCGCTACCGGGCTGACGTCATTGCCTCCGTTGAGGATCTGATTGCCGCCGGCATCGACAATTTCTATACCCGGCCGGTGGAGCAGGCACAGATCAGCGGCCTGACCCGCAAGGCGGCGGATCTGGGTATCCATACGGTACAGAAAGGCACCAACGCCGTGGTACACCGCCTGTTCCGGGACATGGATCACGCCACCCTGCTGCCCATGGCGGAGTACTTCGAGACCCTACTGCACTCACAATTGCAGACCTATCGTCACCGCTATCAAAAAGCCAGCGCCTGAGGCCGGCCCCGCCCTCCAGCCCACGGGTTGGGAATCCCGGCGAATTTGGGTAGAATTGCGCGTTTCTTGCAGCCTGCCAGCCGGAACGCGTGAATGATCTGGACACCCCACACCACTGTAGCCACCATCGCGGAACACCAGGGCCGTTATCTGCTGGTGGAGGAAGTGGTGGACGGACGCACGGTGCTGAATCAGCCGGCCGGGCATATCGAGCCCCATGAAAGCCTGTTGGCCGCCGCCCGCCGGGAGACCCTGGAGGAAACCGGCTGGCAGGTGGAGTTGGAGGCCCTGGTGGGAATTTATCATTATCCGGCGCCCAACGGAGTGAGCTATTTCCGCTACTGCTTCGCCGCCAGGACTCTGGATGCGGTACCCGACGCCAGCCTGGACGAGGGTATTATCGGGCCACTGTGGCTAACCCTGGAGGAACTGGAAAGCCGCCGGGCGCAATGGCGCAGTCCCATGGTAAAACGCTGTATTGAAGATTATGCGGCGGGCAAACGTTACCCCCTGAACCTGATCCATGAGTATCCCCATGACTGACACTGGCAAAAAAGTAATTGTGGGCATGTCCGGGGGGGTGGACTCGTCGGTGTCCGCCTGGGTGCTGCTGCAGCAGGGTTACCAGGTGGAAGGCCTGTTCATGAAGAACTGGGAGGAGGATGACGGTACGGAGTACTGCACCGCCCTGGCGGATCTGGCGGACGCCCGACAGGTGGCCGAAACCCTGGGCATCAGGCTGCATACCGCCAATTTCGCCGCCGAATACTGGGATCGGGTATTTGAACATTTTATCGCCGAGTACAGTGCCGGCCGCACCCCCAACCCGGATATCCTGTGCAACAAGGAAATCAAATTCCGTGCCTTTCTCGACTACGCCCTGACCCTGGGGGCGGATTACATCGCCACCGGACACTACGCCCGCCGCGGTGCGGCAACCGCCAGTCCGGATGGCGCCGCCACAGCCAGCCTGATGAAAGGCGCAGATCACAATAAGGACCAAAGCTATTTTTTGCACGCGGTGGGGGGCACCCAATTGGCACAGACCCTGTTTCCCCTGGGGGAAATGGAGAAATCGGAGGTGCGGGCCATTGCCAGGGATCAGGGCTTCGATAACCATGATAAAAAGGATTCCACCGGCATCTGTTTTATCGGGGAACGGAGATTCAAGGATTTTCTGGAACAGTATATCCCCGCCCGCCCTGGCGCCATGGTCACGGATCAGGGGGAAGTCATTGGCGAGCACAGCGGCCTGATGTTTTACACCATTGGCCAGCGCCAGGGACTGGGTATCGGCGGCCTGCCGGACAAATCCGAAGCGCCCTGGTTTGTACTGGACAAAGACCTGGAGTCCAACCGCCTGATTGTAGGCCAGGGCACCCATCACCCGGCACTGTATACCAACTGTCTGGCCACCGAAGCGCCGTTCTGGATCACCGGGGCGCCGGAGCTGCCCCTGACCTGTCGCGCCAAAACCCGATATCGTCAACCGGACCAAGACTGTATCATCGAGCCCGGGGACAATGGCTTGGTAGTGCGCTTCAAACAGCCCCAGCGGGCGGTGACGCCGGGCCAGTCGGTGGTTTTCTACAGTGCAGATACCTGTCTGGGCGGCGCGGTGATAGAACGCACCTGGAATCAGGATGGGGAGTGGTTGGAGTGAGGCAGCGAGAACAGGAAAAAGCCCTGGCCATGGCCGGTCTGTTTCAGGCCGCGGCACTGGTGCAACAGGTGGCCCGCACCGGAGAGGTGAACCCGGATGCCTATCCGCCCCTGCTGAACAGTATTTTCGTGCTGGATCCGCACACCGTGGAGGATGTTTACGGCGGAGTGGCCGGTGTTCGTCTGGGGGTGGATACCATGCTGCGGGTCTTGAAAGAAAAGGAAAGTGCCCGCTATGCCGACGCCATCCGTTACGCCATCGGCATGCTGCATGTGGAGAAAATTTTACGCCGGCAGGATGATATCAATAGCGTGCTGCGCTCCCGCCTGGAGCAGGTGAGCAACCAGCTGCCGCATTTTGATGGCGTCACCAGCGACGCGGTGGTGACCAAGCTTAATGATATTTATCTCGACACCCTGGCCAAATTCAAATTCCGGATTCAGGTGAACGGCGACCCCACCCACCTGCAACGGAATGAAAACGCGGCCCGCATCCGGGCTATTTTACTGGCGGGTATCCGCTCCGCCATGTTGTGGCGCCAGCTGGGCGGCAGCCGCCTGCAATTTGCGTTTGGCCGGGGCCGACTGATTCGCGCCCTGGAACAACTGCAGCAGGAAATCACACTATCCTGAGCCTGAACTCCAACCTATTGCCTGAGGAATACCCATGGAACTCAACGCCCTGACTGCCATTTCCCCGGTGGATGGCCGCTATGGCAGCAAGACCAGCGCTTTGCGCCCCATCTTCAGTGAATTTGGTCTGATCCGCTGCCGCGTGCTGGTGGAAGTGCGCTGGCTGCAACAACTGGCCGCCAACGAGGGTATCGTCGAAGTCCCGAGCTTCAGCTCCGCCGCCAATGCCAAACTGGAATCCATCATTACTGAATTCTCGCTGGCGGATGCCGAACGGATAAAAACCATAGAACGCACCACCAATCATGACGTGAAAGCGGTGGAGTATTTCCTCAAGGAGCAGATCACTGGCCACCAGGAACTGGAGCAGGTGAGTGAATTTATTCATTTCGCCTGCACCTCCGAGGACATCAATAATCTGGCCTATGGCCTGATGTTGAAAACCGGACGCGACCAGGTGCTGGTGCCTTTGCTGGAAAAGATGGTGGCCGCCATCGCCGGCCTGGCTCACCAGTACGCCGATATGCCCATGCTGTCCCGCACCCATGGCCAGACCGCCTCACCCTCCACCATGGGCAAGGAGATGGCCAACGTGGTGGCCCGCCTGCGGCGTCAGGTTCACCAGCTGCAACAGGTAGACATCCTGGGCAAGATCAACGGCGCGGTGGGCAACTACAACGCGCATTTGAGCGCCTACCCGGATCTGGACTGGGAAGCCAACGCCCGCCACTTTGTGACCGGCCTGGGGCTGGAGTGGAACCCCTACACCACCCAGATCGAGCCCCACGACTACATAGCGGATCTGTTTGATGCCCTGGTTCGGTTTAACACCATTCTGATGGACTTCAATCGGGACATCTGGGGTTACATCTCCCTGGGTTACTTCAAGCAGAAAACCATCGCCGGTGAGATCGGCTCCTCCACCATGCCGCACAAGGTGAACCCCATCGATTTCGAAAACTCCGAAGGCAACCTGGGCATTGCCAACGCCATCCTCGCGCATCTGGCGCGCAAGCTCCCCATCTCCCGTTGGCAGCGGGATCTGACCGACTCCACAGTGTTACGCAATCTGGGAGTGGGCCTGGGCCATGGTCTGATCGCCTACGAAGCCACCCTGAAAGGCATCGGCAAGCTGGAAATCAATGAACTGCGCCTGGCCCAGGATCTGGATCAGGCCTGGGAGGTGCTGGCCGAGCCCATTCAAACCGTGATGCGTCGCTACGGTATTGAAAAACCCTATGAAAAACTCAAGGAACTCACCCGCGGCAAAACCATCACCCGGCAGGCCATGAGTGAATTCATCGACGGGCTGGCCATTCCGGAACAGGAAAAAGTGCGTCTGAAAGCCCTCTCCCCCGCTGCCTATACTGGCAACGCAGCGGATCAGGCCCGGCGGATCTGAGCCCATGGCCACCAAGCCACTGGCGGTCCTTGGAGGGCGTTCCGCGGAACAGTTTCTTACCGAGTTCTGGCAGCAACAGCCGCTGCTGGTGAGGGACGCTTTTCCCGATCTGGGCAGCCTGCTGAACCCGGACGAACTGGCGGGCCTGGCCCTGGACGATACGGTGGAATCTCGCATCATTATCGAGCGCAGTCCCATCGACTGGGAGCTGCGCCACGGCCCCTTTAATGAGACAACCTTCAAAAATCTTCCGCGCACCCACTGGACCCTGTTGATCCAGGCCCTGGACCACCAGGTGCCGGCGGTGGCGGACCTGCTGGGCGCATTCGACTTTATCCCCAGTTGGCGCCTGGATGACATTATGGCCAGTTTCGCCCCGGTGGGCGGCAGTGTGGGCCCGCATTTCGATGACTATGATGTATTCCTGGTCCAGGCCAGTGGCCAGCGCCGCTGGCAGATCGGACAACACTGCGATGACAGCAGCGAATTGCTGCCGGAACTGCCGGTGCGGGTGTTACAGCGTTTCGAGCCCACGCAGGAATGGCTGTTGAACCCTGGCGACATGCTCTACCTGCCCCCGGGACTGGCCCATTACGGAGTGGCGGAGAACGACTGTATTACACTTTCAGTGGGTTTTCGGGCCCCCTCGGAACCGGAAATCCTGGACGATTTCGCCCATTTTCTGCTGCCCCGGCTCAAGGACAGTGCCCGCTATCAGGATCAGGAGTTGGCGCTGCAAAGCAATCCCGGTTGGATTTCCCCGGCGGCGGTGACCCGCATGTCCTCCATTCTGTTACAACTGGTGAGTGACCAGGACCAGGTCAGCCAGTGGATGGGGGAATATTTCTCCCGCACCAAGTACGATCAGAACCCGGAACCCCCGGAAGACGACTACCTGGACACCGAGGTGCTGGATCTGCTGCACGCCAACCTGTCGGTGCGGCGGGAGGAGTCCAGCCGCCTGCTGTATACCGGGGACGCCCATCGTCCCCAGCGCCTGTTCGTCAATGGTGAAACCCTCCCCATACCCCCCATGACGCATTCCATGGTGCTGTATTTGTGTAAGAACCGCCACTACAACCCAGTGAATCTGGCCATGTTCTGCGAGACTCAGGAAAATCTGCGCTTGCTGACTCAATTGCTCAATAGCGGTGTTTTGTACATTGAAGAGGACCTCTACCAGGAAGACGAGGACTGATCCGGACGGGGAAGCGAAAGCCCGGCGCGGCGGTTTGCCCCTGCCGCGAACCCGGTCACACCCGATAGCCCCCCGATTCTGTGGGAAGTGTTACACTGAAGACAAACCGATAATCTCAGGTTCGTGTTCATGAGCTTTACGCAACTGGCCTCCGATCTGACCCTGGGGGAGGATCCGGGCACCCACCTGCTGGAATCCCTGGCAGATTTTCACGCCGCACTGGACCATATGGCGCGCCAGGCCCGTCAGCACATCCGCATCTTCACCCAGGAACTGGAGCACGATTTCTACGACCGCGCGGAGTTTCTGGAACAAGTAACGCCACTGTTCAAACAACAGCGGGATTTCCGTCTGCAGATTCTGCTGCGGGACCCCAACCGGGCTGGAAAACTGGGCCACCGACTGGTGGACCTGCAACAGCGCTTACCCACCCGCTGCGAAATTCGTCAACTGCCGCCGGAGTACCAGTATATTATGGACGAATATATGATCGTGGACGGTCGCGGCATGGTGAAGCGGTTCGCCTTGGGCCATTTGCGCGGCCACTGTGAGTTCCGCTCGGTGCCCGATGCCGCCAAATACAGTCGCCAGTTTGAAGAAATCTGGGAGCGCAGCCAGCCCTGCATGGAACTGCGCAGGCTGGCATTATGACGCGTACCCTGCTGCTGCTATTACTGCTGATCATCAACTCGCCGGCTTACCCGCAGCCCACCGCCGAGGTTTACGAAACCTACCTGCCGGCAGAGAAGCTGGTGCCGCTGTTACGCCCTTTCCTGGGGCCGGAGGAAAAAATCACCGGCTTTCGCAACAAGCTTTTCGTAAAGGCCGAACCGGCCACCCAGGAGGAGGTGTTGCGCATTCTGCAGAACATCGACCGGCCACTGCACAATATCGAGATTGCCCTGCGCTATGCGGAGTTCAATCAGGATCAGGACCGGAATACCGGGGCCGAGGGCAGCATAAAAATATTCCGGGGTTCCAGTCGCAGCTCGGAAATCCAGGTGGATGTGGTGGACCGGCGCCGGTTCAGCACCCGCGATGAAAACGTTACACAACGGATCCGGGTGCTGGAAGGGCAACAGGCGGCGCTGGAACTGGGACGGGACGTGCCCCAGCAACAGCTGGTGCTGTTGAGCCCATGGCAGGCCGGTGTGCAGACCGAATACCGCACAGTGGGCAACCGATTGTACGTAGTTCCGCAACTGGTCAAAGATCAGATCCGGGTGGAAGTTTACACCCGCCAACAGCAACCCCAACCGGACCCATCCGGCACCAGCGACAAAACCGAGGCCCAATCGGTGCTACTGCTGGAACAGGACATCTGGACCCCACTGGCCGCTGTCACTAACGGCCGTGACCAGGCCAGCACCGACCACGGCGTTGTCAGCCGCACCCGGTCCACCCGCCAACGACAAAGCGATAAGACCCTGCAAATACGCGCCCGTATTCTGGATTAATTCCGATTATATTGTGGCATGATAACAGCCATAAATATGACTTATGGGTCAATCGGGAAACCGTTTGACACCCCCGGGCCCAGCCTGCATCATCCCAGCCCGCTTGAAAAAAATCGTCCGACGCAAGGCTCACTCTGACGGTAGGAGTGGCGAACATCTGGAGGCAGATACGATGACAGAGCGCACCAAGATTGGTGGTTTGGAAATTGCTACTGAGTTGTACGATCTGGTAGCCAACGAAATCGCACCCGGCACCGATGTGGAACCCGCGCATTTTTGGGCACAGTTGGAGCAGATCGTTGCGGATCTGGCCCCCAAAAACAAAGCTCTGCTGGCCAAGCGAGAAGACCTTCAAGCCAAGATCGATGCCTGGCATCAGGCCCGCGCCCGTCAACCCATCAACCTGGAGGAATACAAGTCATTCCTCACGGACATCGGCTATCTACTACCGGAAGCTGAGGACTTTCAGGTGACTACCGCAAACGTGGACCCGGAAATCGCCACCATCGCCGGCCCTCAGCTGGTGGTACCGGTGATGAACGCCCGCTATGCTCTCAACGCAGCCAATGCCCGCTGGGGCAGCCTGTATGATGCTCTGTATGGCACCGACGTTATTCCGGAAACCGATGGCGCCGACAAGGGTAAGGGTTATAACCCGGTTCGGGGCAACAAGGTTATCGCTTACGCCCGCGCGTTCCTCAACCAGGCGGCGCCACTGGCTCAGGGCCGCCACGAGGACGCCACCGCTTACGCGATTAAAGAGGGTCAGTTGCAGGTGAGCTTAAACACCGGCGACAACACCGGCCTGGCGCAACCGGAAAAGTTTGTGGGTTATCGGGGCGCCGAGCTGGAGCCTTCCGCTGTATTGCTCCGCAACAACGGCCTGCACATCGAAATTCAGATTGATCGCCAGGGCGCCATCGGCAAAGACGATGCCGCCGGGGTCAACGATGTGTGTCTGGAATCCGCCATCACCACCATCCAGGATTGCGAGGACTCCGTGGCGGCGGTGGATGCCCAGGACAAGTGCGTGGTGTATCGCAACTGGCTGGGGCTGATGAAGGGAGATCTGCAGGAAAGCTTCGCCAAAGGTGGTGACACCATTACTCGGGTGATGAATCCGGATCGTGAATACACCGCCCCCGACGGTGGCAGTCTGGTGTTGCAGGGGCGCGCCCTGCTGTTGGTGCGAAACGTGGGGCACCTAATGACCAATGAAGCGGTGCTCTACCAGGGCGAGCAAATTCCGGAAGGCATTCTGGACGGCATGATGACCTCCCTGATCGCCATTCATGATCTCAAGGGTAAAGGATCATTCCGTAATTCACGTGCGGGCAGTGTTTATATCGTCAAACCCAAAATGCATGGCCCGGAGGAAGTGGCCTTCGCCGTGGAACTGTTCGAACGCATCGAACAGGCCCTGGGACTGAGCAAAAACACGCTCAAGATCGGCATCATGGACGAGGAGCGCCGCACCACCGTTAACCTGAAAGCCTGTATCCGGGAAGCGCAGGAACGGGTTATTTTTATCAACACCGGGTTCCTGGATCGCACCGGCGATGAAATTCACACGTCCATGGAAGCCGGCCCCATGGTGCGCAAAACCCACATGAAAACCCAGCCCTGGATCAATGCCTACGAGGATTGGAACGTGGATATCGGCCTGCAGTGCGGACTCCAGGGCCGGGCTCAAATCGGCAAGGGTATGTGGGCCATGCCCGATGAGATGGCCGCCATGATGGAGGCCAAAATCGGCCATCCCAAAGCCGGCGCCAGCTGTGCCTGGGTACCCTCGCCCACGGCCGCCACCCTGCACGTCATGCATTATCACCAGGTGAATGTGGCGGAAGTCCAGCAGCAACTGGCGCAGCGCCCCCGGGCCAGCCTGGACGACATCCTCAGCATACCGCTGCTGACGGATCCGAAATCCCTGAGCGCCGAAGACATTCAAAACGAACTGGACAATAACGCCCAGGGTATTCTCGGTTATATGGTGCGTTGGATTGACCAGGGCGTGGGCTGTTCCAAGGTGCCAGACATCAACGACGTGGGATTGATGGAAGATCGTGCCACCCTGCGTATTTCCAGCCAGCACGTGGCCAACTGGCTGCGTCACGGCGTGTGCTCCGAAGACCAGGTACTGGCCACCCTGCGACGCATGGCGGAAGTGGTGGACCGCCAGAATGCCGGCGATCCCAATTACCGTAATATGGCGCCGGATTTTGACGGGGTGGCGTTTGCCGCCGCGTGTGAGCTGGTGCTGGAGGGTTGCAAGCAACCCAGTGGCTACACCGAACCGGTACTGCACCGGCGGCGCCGGGAAGCCAAGGCCAAATACGGCGCCTGACCCCCTCCACCCTGCAGCAAAAGCCCGGATGTCGATGCCGGGCTTTTGCTTTGTTGCCCCAACTTTACAATGTCTGAGTTACGTTAACCCCCGGCTTCCGGCCCCCGGCAAGCCTTGCATCCCGACCCGGAATCTGGCCTTATATAGTCTTTAGCCTTGCTCTTACTGTTCATAAGATGGAGCCAGGGGGATCAGGTCCTGGGTGACACGTCACCAGGCCCGGTAGGGGGAGCACCTGTGATCGCCCGCAGTAATCTGTCAGGCTGTGCTGAAGCCGGCACCCTATAATAATAATGAACGCCCATGAGAAACGGCTATGTCCTCTTTTTCAGCAGCTGACGTGGAGACCCGTTGGCTGACCCACGATGAGCACCAGCATCTGGTGCCCCGTCAACGCATCCTGGAGCAACTGGTGCGCTGGCGGCACGCGCCATTGCGCACACTACTGGCCCCCATGGGGGCCGGCAAGACCACCATCCTGCGCCAGTATTATCAGCACCAGCAAGAAACCTGTGTCTGGTTGTCCCTGAGTGAGGATGATGTCAGCGCCAGCCATTTTCTGCGCCGTCTGCAGCGGGCATTCGCCCGGCAGTTCCCCGGTTTCAGCGGTGCTGTTCTGTGTCATGAATTTGGTGATCCCCGCCAGCCCCCGTACCTGATGTTCGATCTGTTGCAACAGGCCGTGGAGCAGCTGGCGCATCCTGTCACGGTGATCGTGGATGATTTACAGTTCCTGGACAAAGCCAGCTGGCGGCATTCGTTCCTGGAGTTGTTGCAACGTACCGGTAAGCTCCACTGGCTGGTGGCCTGCACCCTGCGCTCCACCCTCAGCGACGCGCTGCTGCGGCAACCGGATAATCTGTTGCTGACCCATGAGCAATTGTACTTTACCGAAACCGAACAGCAGCAATTTTTACAGCGGGAGACTCAGCATCCGGAATTCATCAGCCGGGTCCGGGCCCTCACCCTGGGTTGGCCGGCCGGGGTTAAACTGGCGCAGACCTGCGCCCGTGAGATGCCCGACCTATTGGATCAGCTGGAGCTGCAGCGGCATGAGTTGTTCGCCACCCTGGTGGAAAAACTGTTGGCCCGACTGCCGGAACCGGCCCGGCGGTTATTGATTCAAACCGCCTTTCTGGAGCGCTTCAATCTGGATCTGTGCCAACGGATTGTCCGTGGATGCGACGCGGCCAGAGTGATTCCCGGTTTGCTGGAAGGCCGCTTCTGGCTGCAGTGGCAGCTGGAACATCCCCTGGGCTACCACTGCAACCCATTGGTGAAGCAGCATTTACTGGCCGGCTTTCGGCAGCTGCCAGACCAGGAGCGGGAACGTCTGGTGGCGGGTGCCTGCGGCTGGCTCACGGAACGGGGCTTTCGTCTGGAGGGCTGCCTGGCCGCTTCCTGGCATGAAGATGACGCCGTGAAGCGCGAGTATTTCACCCGCAATCTGATGCACTGGATGCATCAGGGCGATTTTTCCGATTTGCATCAGCGCCTGCTGTCGCCCCGTTACCCGGAGCTACTCACATCCACCACAGTACGCCTCAGCCGCTGCTGGCTACTGACCATCTGCGGGCATTTGTTGGAGGCGGAAACAGAAATCGCCCGGGTATTGGGCGAGGTGACACCGGAACAGGCGTTGCACGACCCCCGCAACGAAGTGCAGGCCACCTGCGCCGTGACCCTGGCCATTATCCGCTGTCATCAAAGCCGGATGGACGCGGGCCTGGTGGACCGGCTGCGACAGCTGACCCGTCATCCCCGGGTTTATTCGGTATTACGGGCCACATTGTTGTGGCTGTTGGCTGAACATGAACTGGCGCAATCGCGGTTTGGCGAGGCCATGAATCTGGCCCGTCAAAGCGAGGCTCTGGCGCTGGAACTGGGGCATATCAACATGGTGGCCATGGCGCGCCACACCCAGATCCGGCTCCATGTGCTGACCAACGACACCCCGGCGGCTCTGGCCTTATGTCAAGATTCCACCAGTCTCAACAGCCCCATGGGCAGAGCCATGATTGCCGCGGCCCACTGTGATTTACTGATGTCCCTGGGGCGGCTGAGCGAGGCCCACGCCATTGCCCAGACCCTGGTGGCTGAATCCCTGCCCTGGCTGCCGGCCCCCTGCCAGAGCCAGGTTCATCGCTGCCTGATACGCTATCAGCTGCAGCGGGGGGAACGGGACCTGGCTCAGGGGTTATTGGAGCACGCCGAGGCCGTGGCCCTGACCACCGGTTCCCGCTATTGCCAGAGCGTGGCCCTGCTCGAACAGTTTCGGCTGGCGGTACTGGATGCCGCACAGGAGCGGGCCCAGGCCCTGGCGCACAGTGTGGATCTGGAACAGCGGGTCAGGCAGGCCCTGGACAGCCACTGCCCCTGGGACTGGCAAACCCGCCTGAATTGGACGCTGTCCGGTATTTTTCACCTGAGCCTGAGCCAACAGGACCGGGCCGCCGCCAGTTTATGCCAGCAGCTCTACGCGCTTAACATTGAGCGGGGCACCCCGGCTCAGTTGCTGCCTTTGGCGCTGGTGCTGCCCTGGCTGGAATATCGGGCCGGACACCTGACCACCGCCTTTATCCGACTCAATGAGGTGTTGGCCCAGACCACCCCGGAGGACATTCACAGCGGCCTGTTCGCCGAACTGCCGGACGGCAGTGAATTTATTGCCCTGGCCCTGACCAGCGCCCGGATACAGGACCGCAACCACCGCCAGGCTCTGTTGCAGGCCGGCTTCGGTTAACGTCGTCCCGAAGAGGCCCCGCGGGGCTGCCGCAGTGACTCTTCCTCCGCCATCCGTTCAGCGGTGTACATAATCAACCGGCGCAACCACTGATGGCCGGCATTGGTATGCAGCAGCGGGCTCCAGGCCATTTTCAATTCAAATTCCGGAATGTAGAACGGTGGGTCCAGAATCGCCAGCCGCGGATTTTCCGCCTGCATGCGGGCAATCTTGGTGGGCAGAGTGGCCACCAGATCGTTGTTCTGCGCCAGCAGACCGGGCATCTGGTAGTGGCGGGTGAAAATGGTGATCTTGCGCTTCTTGCCAATGCGCTGTAGCGCCTGATCGATCCACCCCAGGCCGCCGGATTTTTCCGGGTTCACCCCGAAGCCCACCCCCATGCCGGTTTTACTGACCCAGATGTGCTGGGCGTTGAGGTAGGTCTTGAGATTAAAGTTTTCCACCACCGGATTGTTGCGGTTCACCAGGCAGGAAAAACTGTCAGTCCACACGGTGTTCTGGTGGAAGGACTGGGGGATTTCATTGAAACGGTTGATGGCCATATCGATACGGCCCTGCTCCATATCCTGGTAGCTGACGTCACTGGGGGTCAGAAAATCCAGAATGATATTGGGAGCCTCGCTGCGGATATGCTTGATCAGCGCCGGAATCAAAGTGGCCTCGGCATAGTCACTGACCATAATGCGGAACATGCGCTTGCTGGTGAGGGGTTTGAATTCCTGCTTGGGCTCCAGCAGGTACTGGGTTTCCGCCAGAATCTGCCGCACCCTGGGTTGCAGATCCAGGGCCCGTTCCGTGGGCCGCATGCCCTCGCTGGAACGGATCAGCAACGGGTCATTGAACAGTTCCCGCAGCCGTTTCAGGCCATTGCTCATGGCCGGCTGGGTGATCCCCAGTTGCTCCGCCGCCCGGGTGACGTTCAGCTCCCGCAACAGCACATCCAGGTACACCAACAGGTTGAGATCCACCCTGCCAACATTCATAGAATTAATATCCAGACATTCCACATAAGATCAGTGAATTATGGCAGACAGACTGATTCAGGCAAAGAACCACAGGCCCAGGCCAATGGCTGCCACCATCCCCACCAGATCACAGAGCAGTCCGGTCCAGAGCGCGTAGCGAATGCGGGTGATACCCACCGCGCCAAAATAGACGGTCAGCACATACAACGTGGTTTCGGTGGAGCCCTGCATCACCGCCGCAATACGCCCCGGCAGCGAGTCCACACCCTGGGCATGCATCACATCCAGCATCAGGGCGCGGCTGCCGCTACCGCTGAAAGGCTTCATCAGCCCCACCGGCAGGGCCTCCACAAAGCCGGTGTTCACCCCCAATGCGCCCAACAGATGACCCAACTGCCCGGTAATGAACTCCAGCGCGCCACAGGCCCGGAACACACCGATGGCCACCAGCATGGCCACCAAATAGGGAATCAGCTGCACCGCCGTGGTAAAGCCCTCTTTGGCGCCTTCCACGAATACCTCATACACCGGCACCTGACGCCACAGGCCCACGCCAATAAAACCGGCGATGATGGTCAGCAGCAAGCCGTTGGCCAGGGTCTCCGAGAGCCTGCCCAGATCCGATTCCGGCACCAGGCTAAGCCAGTAAACCAACGCCGTCAGCATCAGCGCCCCGCCCCCCAGGTAGGCCAACACCACCCGATCCAGGGCGATGCGCTGCAGCGCCATTACCGCCAGCAAACCGGTCAGGGTGGAACAACTGGTGGCCAGCAGAATGGGGATAAACACGTCGGTGGGGTCCGCCGCCCCCAGCTGCGCCCGATACATGAAAATGGTCACCGGCAACAGGGTCACCGATGAGGTATTCAGTACCAAAAACAGAATCTGGGCGTTACTGGCGGTGGTGGGATTGGGATTCAGCGTCTGCAGCGCGGTCATGGCCTTCAGCCCCAGAGGGGTGGCGGCGTTGTCCAGCCCCAGCATATTGGCCGCCAGATTCATGGTGACAGCCCCCTGGGCGCCAT
>MDSW01177997.1_pt1 | contig 23480 bp, 17 predicted proteins | sample 811171 | NCBI WGS metagenome assembly MDSW01 (sample SAMN05326641, study PRJNA326480) | marine metagenome | isolation source: seawater | place: Atlantic Ocean: North West | collected 2012 | reverse complement strand
CCACCGGCACCTTCAAGTATCAAAAATCGCACCTGAAAGAAGAGGGTTTTGATCCGGCCAAAACCCACGGCGAACCGGTTTATGCGTTGTTGCCGGGCAGTGATACCTACACCCTGATGGACGACGCCACTCTGGCGGCCATCCATAGCGGGGAATATCGCTACTAAACAGGTTCGCTATCCACTGCCACAGGCCAGCCTGGTGCTGGCCTTTTGCTTGAGTTTTGCTATAAACATTACAGGTGCAAAAGGGATGACCTGGAACCAATGCAAAACACGGATGTGCAGGCGCGCCGGGGCATTGCCCAGCTGGCGCTAAAGGCTTTTTTCAATCTGGCCAGCCGCTGGCAGCTGTCCCGCTGGGAAGCCATGACCTTGTTGGGGCTGACCGCCACCTCCACCTATGCCAACTGGAAGAACGGCAAAACCGGCACCATTCCCCGGGACACCCTGGAACGCATCTCTTACCTGTTGAACATCGATGACACCCTGCGCCAGCGACTGCCCACGAATAGCGCGGTGGTGCAGCACCTGCGTCAGCCCCGACGCCCTTCGCAGCCGGACTCCAGCCTGATGGCCCGCATGCTGGAGGGCAATGTGATTGATATTTACAAGGTGCAGCAGATGGTCGCCAACGGCGCACCGAAGCCTGTGACGCCTCGCGACACCAGTCGGTGATGGCAGCTGATCAACGGGGATGGGGGTACAAAATGGACTCGGAAAACTCGAAGAACCCCTGCATCTCCTGGTCGCTCATGGCGGGGATCACTTTCCGAATCACCGTGTGCGCCGTGCTGCGGATGGCATCCTGCGCCACTTTGGTAATCCGTCCCAGCACCGGCCCCAATCGCAGCATTCGCAGCGGTTCCGTCATATACCCCTGCAGCGCCACATCCACCAGTTCGCACAGGGCCCCGGCATAATCCTCTGTCACCGTCTCCACGCCCTCCGTGCGCCCGGTGGCCACCGCCTGACTCAGCCGTGAGCGCAGTTGCGGGCTGATTGCCACAGCCACATAGGTGGGATAGCGCTGACTCTGCCGCAGTGGCTTTAACAGCCCGTCGAAGTAAGCCGCCAATTGCTGGCGATCATCGCGGCTGAGTTTCTTCACCACCTGACGCAGGGTGAGATGAATGGTTTTTTTCATGGCGGCCACGCCACCGGAAACAATCTTGCGCCCCACCGGGTTTAGCCTGACCCGCTCGATGGGCTGGATGAAGTACTGATTCAGGCACTCATCGGCAAACTGGCTGAGCAATGCCAACAGCTTTTCAGTTTGCTCCCGATCACTGCCCGCCGCTAATGCTTCGCCATAGGCCTCGTACAAGGCGTACAACGTGGGTGAAGCACCAAACCCCAGATACCAGTTACTGTCACTCATCATCGGTCCTCCCACAACAACAACGCCATTAAATCATGGCGCGCGTCCACGCCCCTTGACTCTGGCGCCTGCAAACCGTTGGTCAATTGCCAGTTGCTCATTTCCTGCCCCAGACAAAACAGGCCGCGACCTTTACTGATCTATTAGGGTTAACATTCTAATTATTTTGTATACGGTAACGCCACAGCTGGATGGCTGCAGTGCCAAACAAGGCACACGCCTCGGGCTGGCTAGGCCAGCTGCACTTTGAGGTCAAGCCATAAACTCTATAATTGAGGGATGATATATGAGTGATTTATCCGATCGAGTGAAGACACAAATGAATCAGATCAACGAATCGTTTGACCAGTTTATACATGCCTCCCGTGGTCTCTATGTGAAAATCAGAGAAGAAGGCAACAAACAGTTTGAGGACCTGGTGAAAACCGGCGAAAAGCAGCTCAATGCCGAAGAGCCTTTTATCAAACAACTGCAACAGGACCTCCTGACTCCGTTTGAGGATATGAAGGGCACCCTGGACCAACTGAAACACGCTTCCGTGGGGCTGGTGGTCAAGGCACGGAACCGCGGCGAGAGCTACTTCGATGAGCTGGTGACCCTGGGCTCCGCCAAGGCCGGGGAAGTGGCCGACACTGCCAAGGTGGCTGCCAATAAAACCCGCAAGCGGGCCACTGCCGCCAAGCAGCAGGCCAAAGCCGCCACCAGTGAATAAACCCGGTTACACTGTATACCTGTCAGCCGGGCCGTGCTGGACGGCCCTGCTGACATACAATTGCCCTGAAAATTGGGGTACACTCCACGGGACCATTGGGGTGAAATTTCTCCCCATTCGTGGCCCGCGCCACTATAATGTGAAGCATCATTACAACAGTAGTCCAGCGAGAATGTAGCGAATGCCAAGCTCTACCCCGGCTGTCCGAGAACAGGCGCCCATTAACTGGGCCCCCACCCTGATTTTTTCCAGTACATTCCTGATCACTATCACCGCTGTCCCCTGGTACGGCTGGCGCCATGGCTATGATGCCGTGGAGTGGCTGGCCTTCGGGGCAATGCTGGTACTCTGCGGTTTATCCATTACCGCAGGATATCACCGGCTCTGGTCCCACCGTACCTATGAGGCCCACCCCCTGGTGCGGGCCTGGTTCGCCCTCTGGGGCGCCTGCGCGTTGCAGAACAGCATCCTGATCTGGTGCTCCGGCCACCGCCGCCATCACCGGCACGTTGACGAAGTGGAACGGGACCCCTACTCCATCCGCAGGGGCCTGTGGTTTGCCCATATCGGCTGGATGATCCGGGATTATAAAAGCGGCGCCGTGGATTTGAACAACGTCCAGGATCTGCAGCGGGATCCCATCGTTCGCTTTCAGCACCGCTTCTATGTGCCCCTGGTGCTGGCCACCAATGTGGGGGTACCGGTTTTACTGGGCTTCCTCAACGGCGATATCTGGGGCATGTTCCTGCTGGCGGGGGTACTGCGCCTGGTGATTAACCACCACGTGACGTTTTTCATCAACAGCCTGTGCCACGCCTGGGGCCGCCGCCCCTACACCCGTACCAACACCGCCCGGGACAACCCCTGGCTGGCCCTGTTCACCTATGGTGAGGGTTACCATAATTTCCACCACTACTTTCAGACAGATTACCGCAACGGTGTGCGCTGGTGGCAGTTCGATCCCACCAAATGGCTGATCGCCACCTTGGCCTGGCTGGGTCTGGCCCGCAACCTGAAGCGGGTGCCCAGCTTCAAAATTCAGGAAGCCCTGCTGCAGGTGCAGTTTGAAAAAGCCCGCACACACCTCAACCACAGCCCCCTGCCCAACGTGGAGGCGCTGCGTCAGGCCCTGGAGGCGGAATACCAGCAATTCATGGATACCCTGGCGGAGTGGAAACTGCTGCGCGGCCAGTGGGTACAGCAAAAGCGTGAAGCCCTGGCGGAGAAGAAGCACGAGCTGCAAACCCTTTGGCATCACACTTCCGTGCGCACCCGCTTCAAAGAAATGGAGTACATGCTGAAGATGCAGCGCAAGCGGTTGCAGGTTTTCAATCTTAACTTTGCCACCCTGGTAGCCAACTAAGAGCAAGCCACGGCGGCCAACTGTCTCTGACCGCCACCCTGCCCTGGCAACCTCATCAGGGCAGATGGTGCGGCGGAAGACGCTGAACCGCCCGGCAAGAAACAGCACCCTTTTCACGCCGCGTTCACGCCAGCTGTGATAGGTTCATGCCTCTATAGCGAGATATAACGAGGCTGATAGCTATGAAATCTTTTTATCCCCGCTCGCTGTTGATTGCTGTAACGGCCTTTGTTCTGGCCGGCTGCCAGACCAAGACCGTCCCCTTCGTGGATCTGGAGCGCTACATGGGGCTCTGGTATCAGATTTCAGCCTATGAAACCTTCTTTAACGAAGGGCTGGTGGGCGTCACCGCCGAGTACACCCTGTTGGCGGATGGTACCGTACAGGTTTACAACAAAGGCTTTCAGGATTCCCTGGATGGCCCCCTGGACGAGATACTGGGCACTGCGGTAGTGGTCGATGAAAACACCAATGCCCGCCTCAAAGTCAGCTTCCCCGGTACGCCCAATTTCCCCTGGGCCAACTACCTGATCATTATTCTGGACGACCAGCACTACCAATATGCGGTGGTCACCGACCCTCTGCGCTACACCCTGTTCATCCTCAGTCGCACGCCCCAGATGGAACCTGAACTTTATGCAGACATCCTTCAACAGTTGCAGGATAAGGGTTTTAATACCGACAAGCTGATACTTACGGAACAACCGGAATTCTAGTGCCGACCTTATTCCCTTGAGCAGCCTTGCCCGGGTCCCACCTACTCCCGGGCTTTTTTTTGCCTGTTTTTATCCACCCTGGCCCGTCTGATTCGATTGTCACCCTTCCCTTTCTGCTTCCCGCCCCAGCCTCACGCTGCGACAATTTGTCACATACCTCAAGCGCCCCGAATTCGCTAGCATGCCGGCTTTTGCAGTGGAACAGACGAGGTAACCCATGCCAAAACGCCGATTGCTCAGCAGTAGTATTGTCATCCCTCTGCTGGGGCTGGCGCCGCAGGCCCCCGCGGAGCCGGCACCGCTCCAGTCCCTGACACCGGTCATCGTCACTGGAGACAGACTCACCGATCCCGCCACCACCGATCTCAGCCTGCCGGCACCGGCCACCGGTTACCACAGTGACGCCGCCGACCTGCTGCGGCAGGAGGCCGGCGTCAGCGGCACCCGGATGGGGGGCCGTGGCATTGATCCCATTATTCGCGGACAAAACCAGACCCGGCTCAACATTTTGCTGGATGGCGCCTTTATTCATGGCGGCTGCCCCAACCGCATGGATCCTCCCACGGTGTACAGCGCCCTGGGCAGCTACGATCAGATCAGCGTGATCCGGGGCAGCCACTCCGTGATCCATGGTCCCGGGGGCAGCGGCGGCACCCTGCTGTTTGAACGTAAGCCTCCACAATTTGACGCGGATGCGAACTACCTGGGTTCCATTACCGGCTTTTACGCCGACAACAGCGACACCCAGTCCCTGGAAGCGGACCTGGCCACCGGCAATGCAAGCGGCTACCTGCGGCTACTGGGTGAATACCAGGATGCCAACAATTACGAGGACGGGAACGGCGATGAAGTCCGCTCCGCCTACACCTCTGCCAGCGGCAATCTGATGCTGGGCTGGACCCCGGAGCCGGGCACTTTGCTGGAACTGAACCTGGAAACCCAGCGTGAGGACGATCTGCTGTACGCCGGTGCCGGCATGGATTCCCCCTACAGCGACGCCGATACCGTGCGCCTGAAATACAACAGCGAATCCGGCGTGGGGCCGTTCACCAATATCCACAGTCAGATTTACCAAAGCACCGTGGATCACCTGATGGACAACTATTCCCTGCGGGAGGCCACCGCCCCCATGGCCATGCGGGTACCCTCCAGCTCCGACACCACCGGTGGCCGCTGGTACGGTGATATCGCCCTGGACCGCCAGGTGTTCACCCTGGGGATGGACTATCAGAAGAATGACCGCAACGCCAACCGCTTCAGCGGTCCCCAGGGCCAGTATCCGCAATTGTTGCAGGCCATCCTCTGGCCCGACGCGGAACTGGAACAGATGGGCCTGTTTGGGGAATGGCTGCTGGAAACCGACGGCCCCTACACCTGGCAACTGGGATTACGTTACGACCGGGTGGATGCCAGCATCAGCCGCGGCGATGAAAAGCCGGACCTGGGCCCCAGCCCCACCCCGAATGTCCTTTACAGTCAGTACTACGACCGCACCGCGGACAGCGCCCGGGAAGACAATGTCAGCGGCTTCGTGCACCTCCAACGCCCGCTGGGCGCCGGTGAAGGCCACCTCACCCTGAGCCGCAGCGTACGTACCGCCGACGCCAGCGAACGTTATCTGGCGGGCTTCGCCCGCAACGGCATGACCGGCGTGGACAATAGCTGGGTGGGCAATCCACAACTGGAGCCGGAGCAGCATCACCAGTTGGAACTGGGTTATAAACAGGAACAGCAACGCTGGAGCCTGTCCGCCGCCGTCTACTATAACCGGGTTACCGATTACATTTTGCGGGATCTGGCCCGGGGCCAGGACAGTATTCTGGTGAATAACGGCACCGCCACCATCTATCGCAATATCGATGCGGAGTTGCTGGGTACCGAATTGGAACTGGCACTGCAGATCAATGACCGCTGGCGCACCCAGGCCAGCCTGGCCTATGTTCATGCGGAGAACACCAGCGACGACCGTCCCATCGCCCAGACCCCGCCCCTGGAATTGAACTGGCTGACCGAACGCCAGGGGGAACAGTGGGATTACGGCTACCAGGTGCTGGCCAACGCCAATCAGTGGCGAGCCGACCTGACTACCGGTAGCGGCCAGGATCTGCGGGATTCGCCAGGCTGGGGCATTCTCAATCTGTTTGCCCGCTACCGGATCGAGGACAGCGCCACGCTGGAACTGGGAGTGGATAACCTCTTCGACAAGGCTTACGCCTATCATGTGAATCGTGCCAACCAGGATCCCTTCAACCCCGAGCCGGTGCTGGTGAATGAGCCCGGCCGGCAAATCTGGGGGCGGGTTCGTTATACCTTTTAATCACCATCAAAAAACCTTCAAAAAATCTCGTAAATACCCTGTACACGGGGCGCGCCCGGATTGGTTTTTCCAGCCCGGGCGGCCTCGGGTTCGACGACTGCCGCCACTCTCAGCCACTGCAAAATACAGGGACAGAACTTTCTCACGAACTATAACCCTGTTTATGTGTCAATTATGTTTCAATGAGCCCTGTTTTTGAGTAATGTGATGAAAGTATGAAGCAGGGACGTTGCTAGCGACCTATTTGCAGCCGTGCTGCACCATGCCAGCGCAAATCAACCAAAACTGGCAGCATATTGGTGCGGTTTGAAGTGCCCGCAGGACAATCGGGCCTAATCTTTACGTAGGGAGACACACCGTGGGAATCAATCTGTATCCTCGCAAAATCCTTTCCGCCAATATCCTGATTATCATCGGCCTGTTGTGTCTCAATATCCTGGGCATTCTGCTGGAACCCCGCTTCGAACACAGTTACGTGGACGGCGTGGTGAAACTGGTGGATTTCAACTCCGAGCGCAACGTACCCACGCTGTTTTCCACCCTCTTGCTGCTGACTGCCAGCACCTTGCTGTTTATTATTGCCGTGAATCAAAAAGCCCAGGGCGGCTTTCCCAAGGCCTGGCTGGGGCTAAGCCTGATTTTTCTGTTCCTGGGGGTGGATGAAATCAGCAGTATTCATGAGCACTTCACCCTGCCCGCGCGGGAGGCGTTCGGTGCCTCCGGATTGTTTTATTTTGCCTGGGTCATCCCCTACGGCGTGGCTTTACTGATACTGGCGGCGGTTTACTTTCGCTTTTTGATGGCACTACCCAAGCCAACACTGGCCTTGTTTATTATCTCAGGCGTGGTATTCGTGTCCGGCGCCATCGGCTTTGAAATGCTGGGAGGCCGCCACGACGAACTGACCAAGGACAAAGGCACACTGCATCAGATCTACTACACCTGTGAAGAGCTGCTGGAAATGCTGGGGGTGGCTATCTTCATCTATGCCCTGCTGCGCTATATCGTCGATTACTCCCAGTCACTGGTGATTTCCATTAGTCGGCCGCAGCCCGTCAAAGCCGGACTTCAGCAAACCAGATGACGGGATTGGCAATGGGGAACTCATTTCTGTCTATGCCCACACCAGCGGGATTAATGGCTCCAACATTGACCAGGTGCTTCCGCCTGCTTCAGGCACAGCTCTATTGCTTGATCGGCTTCTCTAAAGCCCCTCCACATCCATCCCATGTTCCGCCAGCCAAAGCTTGCGCTCTTCAAAATCCGGCATGGCGCGCTCCAGGCGCCGCCAGAATTCGGCGAAATGGTTGGGCTCGTGCAGGTGCACCAGTTCGTGGACGACCACATACTCGGCAATGCGTGCCGGTAACAAGATGGTCTTCCAGTGGAAATAGAGCATATCGCCCTTTCCGCAGGAGCCCCAGCGGTAGCCCAGGTCCTGCACTTTCAGGGCGGCGGGTGCAACTTCCAGACGGGTAGCGAAGTCCTGCGCGCGCTGCCAGAGCCAAGCTTTGCCGCGCTGGCTGTACCAGCGGATAAAATGCTGGCGGGCTTGGGGCAAGGCATCGCGGCGCAGGTGAAAACGGCCGTGTGTTAATTTGAGCGGCTCGGTCTGTTCGTCATCCACCAGGTTGAGGCGATGGTGGCGGCCCAGGTACAGAAAGCCCTCGCCCTGCACAAACTGTTTGTGGCGGATGGTCTTTTGCATCAGCGCCTTTTCCGCCAGTTTTTTATACACCCAGGGCTGTTTTTGGCGCACGAAGGCTTCCAGCGTTTCAACATCCACACCGGGGGGGGTGGTCAGCAATAGCGAGCTGTCCCGCTCCACCGTCAGTTGCAGGGTTTTGCGCCGGGGGCTTTCCCGTACCGGGATGGTTAAATCGTCGACGGTGACAATCATTCCCGCTCCAGCTTGTAGCTGTTGGCTTTGGCGAGATCGCGCAGCTTATCCACCAGGGGTTCGATCTGGCTGATGGCCAATAAATCACTGTCGTGAATGCGCTCGAACAATTCCTGCTCCAGGGCTTCCTGCATGGGGCGGCGGTGGGGCTCCCAGAAGCTGGGGGTTTTCACCTCGCGGGTGATGTGTTCCACCAGATGCTCGGTGAGCTGTATTAGATCCGCCTCGGTGGCCATATCCGGCCGGGCGTCTCCGCATTTAGCCGCGCGCAGCATGCGGTAGAAGGGCAGGTAATGCTCCGGCACATCGGGCAGGTCGGCGTCGTGTTTGGTGCTGCCGCTGTTGACCTCATCGATAATGGCTTGCAGCTCGGCGATCAGCTCGTCCCAGTGGCCGGCAAACCCCTCCAGAATCTCCTTCAGGCGCTCGCTCAACTTGCCGTAGTACACCGGGTCTTCGTCCAGCTTTTGCCGCACATGGCTGCGGATGGCGTGCTCCATTTCCGAGGCCACGGCCTTCTTGCTCTTTTCCGGGTCGGCGTTGTAACGGGCCGCCTGTTCGCGCACTTGGTTCAACTGTTGGCTGAAGTTGGCGTCGGTGAGGTTAACCGGCGCGATCTTCGGGTCTATCCCTAAGGAGATCACATGATCGTCGATCAGCTTGCGCACCTTGGCGCCGATGTCCTTGCCCAGCACGGTGCTGTCGCGATAGCGGCGGCGGGCGGCGGCGTAGATCATGGCCAGTTGTTTGGCGTCCTGGGTAAAGGGCAGCGCCTCCGGGCGCGGCAGCACCAGATCCAGGCTCTGCATAAAGGCTTTGAGCTTGACCCCGAATTCCTGGCGCAGGCGCTCGCTGTCCAGCGCCTGCACGCAGGTTTCAATGTCCTCCAGGTCTTCGACGCCGCGGGCGCGCAGCACATCCACCGCGCGCAGATGGCGGTCGCGCAGGGCGGGGATTTCATCTTTCAGGCTGCGCAGGGCGCCGTCCACGTCCTCGTCGCTGTAGGCCGCCAGGGCCTGTTTTAAATGGTTGGCCACGCCATAGTAGTCCACCACGATACCGGCTTTTTTCCCGAAACCGGTGCGGTTCACCCGGGCGATGGTTTGCAGCAGCTCCGCTTCCCGAATGGAACGGTCCAGGTACATCACGCCTTCAATGGGGGCGTCAAAGCCAGTGAGCAGCATGGATTTAACGATCAAAAACGCCAGCGGATCGGTACTGGCTTGGTCGTCTTCATTTTTTGGCAGCAGCGGCTTTTTAAAGCGCTCGATAGCGTTGTCCTGAGTGGCGCGGTCGGTGTGTTCGGCCCAGTCGGCGCCGTCGTTGTTGTCGCTGGAGATAATGGTGGCAAACTGCAAATCGCCAATCAGCTCCCGGTAACGCCAGGCCTGCACCAGGGCCTGGGTTTTGGGAGATTTGCGGCACAGGGCTTCGTCGTCCAGGGCTTTCAGCTCCGGGCTCAGGGCCGCCGCCTCGGCTAATAATTCGTCCCGCGCTTGTTCAAAGGCCGCTTTATAGCGCACCGCCGCCAGGCGGCTGTAACCCACCACCTGGGCCTTGAAGCCGTTGGGCAGAATGTTAGTGACGTAGTGGCGCAGCATGTCCCGGGCTTTTTCGGCAATCAGTTGCGGCGCTTCCAGCACATTACCCTTGGTGGCGTACTTTTTCTTGATCGCCTCCAGTTCCTCTTCGGTTTTATCGGCGAAGAAATCCTCGAACAGTTCATCCAGGCTGCTGCCGTCCTTCACCGCGCCCTGCACGGTGCGGCCCTCGTAAAGTATGGGAACCGTCGCCCCGTCGGCCTCGGACTCGCGGATGGTGTATTTGTCGATGAAGTCGCCGAAGATTTCGTGGGTGCGTTTTTTCTCGCCCATGATAATCGGCGTGCCGGTAAAGCCGATGCGCGCGCAGTTGGGCAGGCTGGACAGCAGGTTGGCGTGCAGGTCGCCGGCCTGGGTGCGGTGGGCTTCGTCCACCATCACCAGAATGTCCTCGCTGGTGTTCAGTTGCTCGTAGTCGCCGAGCTTGCTGGCCTCGTCCCGGTATTTCTGGATCATGGCGAACACCAGGCCGGGTTTGTCGTCGCGCAGAATGTTTTTCAGGGCTTTGCTGTTATTTGCGATCTGCACGGTCTCTCCGCTCAGCGTCGCGGTACTGGAGAGCTGGTTTTGCAGGTCGGTGCGGTCGGTGACGATCACCACTTTAAAGCGGCGCAGGGTCGGGTCCGTGCGCAGGCGGCGCACGGTAAACACCATGGTCAGGCTTTTGCCGGAGCCCTGGGTGTGCCAGACAATGCCGCCGCGGCGGTCGTACTCGCCGTCCTCTTTACGGGTTTTACCGGTCTTGAGCCGGTGCATGGCTTTGACCACGCCGCGATACTGCTGGTAGCGGCACACCAGTTTAATGGTCTGGCCGCCGCCGGTCATAAACAGGGTAAAGTGGCGCACAATATCCAGCAGCGTGGCTTTATCCAGCATACTGGCCACGGTGCGCTGTTGAGGGGACAGCGTCTTCACGCCCAAACGCTCGGCCACTTCGGCTTCGGTCAGGTAGGGCTCATTGCAACGGGCCAGGGTTTTCCAGGGGAGAAAGTGTGCCGCCCCCGCGCCAATGGTGCCCACCAAACATTCATCAAAACAGGTGGCCAGCAGAAACTGGTTGGTGTTGAACAGCGCCGGGGCGCCTTCGTTGTCGCTCACCTCGTGCTGGGCAAAGCGCTGGTTGGAGTAGCGGCGCAACTGGTCGATGGCCGCCGCCATGGGCTCGGCGGCCGTGGGGCTTTTGCATTCGGCCACCACCAGCGGGATGCCGTTCACCAGCAGCACCAGGTCCGGGATAATGTGCTGCTTGACGCTGTCGTGCCCCGGTGGGCACTGCACCTTGTACTGGTTGACCACCGTAAACTGGTTGTTGGCGGGGTTGGCCCAGTCGATATAATGAATGGTCCGCGAGCGCCCGCCGTCCCAATCCGCCAGGCCATCCACCACAAAGCCCTCGGTCAACAACTCGGTGGCAATCTGGTTGGCCTCCATCAGCCCCGGCGCGGCAATACGCTGCAGGGCCGAAACCGCGCCGCTGATGCGCTCCTCGTCCAGCCATTGGATCTGCTCACCCCCTTCCAATGTGCGCAGGTTAATCGCCTTTAAACGCTCGCGCAGCACGCCGGTCTGCAATACCTCGCTGAACTGACGCCGCCCGCTGGCCGCCGGGTCGTCCACACTGCCGGGCATAAAGGTCCAGCCCATGGCGACCAGCTGGTCAATAAAAGGTTGCTCGCTGTGGGTCAGTTCCGGGCCCATAGGGTAGCTCCTGCGGTTAAGCGGTCTTTAATAATCGATTGACGCGGACGCGGCCGGTTAGGAGGTCGTCCATTAGGCCGGATTTTTGTTTTTTTAGCTTGTTGATCCTGCGGTGCTCGGATGAAATCTGATCTTCCAGGCTAGCCAGCTTAGTTGATAGGCCAATCTGCTCATGTAGGGGTGGAAACGCTAGCCTGAGAGCCCGCAACTCGCCACTATTAAACGTATTGTTGACCTGAATCTTAGCCCTCAGGAACACCCCTGTTTCCTTGGCATATTTGATTGCCTGATAAAGAAACGTCGGCTCACACTGCCCCTCTATAGCCCTGACTTTAAGCAAGAAACCTACATGTGTGTACTCACCATCAAGATCAAAAAGTGCGGTCTTTCCAAGGTGGTTCTGGCTTCCGTTTCGCCAATTGAAGAGTAAGTCTCCCTTCTTCAACATCAACTGAGAGGTTACCTTCTCGCGGCTTGTGTAAGCCAAAGCATCTTCCGATAAAATTAAGTCACCGTTGGCCTTCACGCAAGGTAATGTGATCGTTTTTACGCCGTCTTCAAGAGCTGTATCTATGGCATCACTTATGCCATATGAGATTTCTGCTCTACTACCAATTGGGGCTGCCTCCCACTCCCTCGGAATCCACCCCAGCGTCGATTCTTTATAAAGCGCTGGCGCCTGTTCGCGGGGTGGGCGGAGTTGGCCGTTGGCGTCGATGCCGCGAGTGAGCAGATCGTGCAGCAGGCCCTGCTTGACCTGTTGCAGTTTGGCGATAATGGCCTCGGTTTGGCGGATTTGGGTATCCAGGGTGTCGAGGATATTGGCGATGGCTTTCTGCTCTGGAATGTCTTCCGGGAAAAGACAGGTGATTCGTGGCACTTGTTTGGTATCCAAGTGCAACACGGTTGATCCTGCAGAGTAAGCTACCATTTGTCCTCGAATGTCCGGCAACATCATCCTATAATAAAGAAAGCTTCTATCACACACTGCCTCGTAGGGAATTGCTCTCATGCAGTCCATTGACGCCACGGCATATACATTTTCACCATAGAAGGGCACTTGCAGTGGACTACCAACTATGTCTCCTGCTCTCGTCAAGTCAGTAACCGCAAAGACAACATCACCGGCCTGAAGCTGATCCTCCCGTTTGAACTCACCTCTTATATACTTCAAGCCTGTCGACTCGTACCCCCCGCCTTTGACGAAGCACTTAATTGTTATGAATGGGCAGTCAGAGGATTCATCACCGTAGTCAGACGAGGTATAGTTAATACCCTTCCTGAAATCCATTAGCTGGTCCAACCGGAACTCACGCCATTCAGACATACCCCAACCCCTCCAAATACCCCGCCAACTGCTGCGCCGCCTTATCCCGCGCCTGCTCAATTTCGGTCAGGGTCACTTTGTATTTATCCCACCAGTTTTCCACAGCGGCGATCACCTGCTGGCGCTGGGCGCTGATGGCGCGCTCGACAATGGTTTGCATATCGCGGTGGAGGATTTCCAGTAACAGTTCGGCGGCCCGGGTGTTGTCCAGGGCATCGACGCGGCGGTTGAGTTCTTCGGGTAATTGCGCCTGTTTATCCTTGAGCGCTTTGGCGTTGGCGGTGCGCTGCTTTTTCCAGGCTTTGATCTGCTGTTGCAGTTGTTCGATATCGGCGTCGCTTAGCGGCTCGTCATCGCTCTCGCTGTCGTCGTCTTCATCACCGCTTTTGGGCAGTTGCTCCTCGGCGGCTTTGATCTGGCTGTCCAGCTCGGCTTTGCGGTTTTCCAGTGCTTGCAGCTCGCTTAGAAAATCCTGCAGCAGGCCCTGCACCAGTTTGTGCTCCAACGGGTCGTCTTTGCTGTTGCTGTCTTCCAGGCCGGTGAGGATGGAGCTGCGCCAGGCGTCGATGACGCCCAGGCAGTCCCGGGCCATCAGGGTCTGGAAGTCGTATTTTTGCTGGTGCCAGAAGCCGGCGATCATGCCGCTGATTTGAAAGTCGTCCAGCAGGCCCACGGGTTGTAAGTGCTCGCCAAAGCTCGCCAGCAGTTCCTGACGCAGGGCGGCGTAGCGGCGCTGTTGCGGCAGGGCGGTGATGCTCTGGCTGTGTTCTTGCCACCACCGGTTAAAGGCATCGCGCAGGGCCTGTTCCTGGGCCTGTACTTTGGGACTTTGCTCGATGGCGGGTTTGATAGCGGCTTTATCCGCGATGCGCTCACGAAACAATTGGTAGCCGGGGTCGCCGGGTTTGGGCTCGAACAGCTCGGCCGGGTCCAGGCCCTGGGCGGAGAACAGGGGCTGTTTTGCGTCAATTTCCGCCTCGGGGATGCCGCCCACCAGGTGGGCGTGCACGTCGTGGGGCTCCGGCGGCGGGGCGTTGTCGGCGTAGCGGCGGATGTTGAGGTTGTAGCCGTTGTCGCGCAGGGTGTCGATGCTGACGATGTCGGCAAAGCCGTCGATGCTTCGCCCGTTGCCGTCGGCAAAGGCCTCATAGGTGGCGGCGATTTTTTCGATGTGCTCGGGCATCAGGTAGTTTTGCGCCCGGCCTTCGAAGTATTCCCGGTCGGCATTGATAAACAGCACCTTGCCCCGGTTGTTGGGGTGCTTGCTGCTCACCTGCCGGGCGCCATCGCTGACGCGCTGGCGCAGCACCAGAATACAGGCGGGGATGCCGGTGCCGTAGAACAGGTTGGGTGGCAGGCCGATGACGGCTTCCAGCAGGTCTTCATCGATAATGCCCTTGCGGATTTTCTGCTCGTCGCCGCCACGAAACAGCACACCGTGGGGCATAACGGTCGCCACCATGCCGCCCTCGGCGCACACGGCAAGCATGTGCTGCAGGAACATCAGGTCGGCCTTTTTGGAGCCCAGGGGCACTTCGCCGTATTTAAAGCGCTCGCTGCGGAACTGCGGCTGGAACACGTCCTGGCCACTGTCGTCTTTATCCTTGCTGCCGAAGTTGATGGAAAAGGGTGGGTTGGTGAGGATGCGGTCAAAGCGGCGCAGGGTACCGCCGTCGTCCAGGTGGCGGGGCCGCTCCAGGGTATCGTCGTTTTGCAGGTTGGCGGTTTTGATGCCGTGCAGGAGCATATTCATGCGGGCAATGGACCAGACGGTACCGGCGGCCTCCTGGCCGTAGCAGTCCAGCCGGTAGCCCTCGCCGCCGTGCTCATCGATCCATTCCTTGGCGGCAATCAGCATACCGCCGGAGCCGACTCCACCGTAACATTCACCAGTGGTGACATTGGCTACAGGCCAGCATTTATCTGCATTGTAGGCGATTCCAATATTGTCCATAGGTAACCATTCTTAGTGGTGACATTTACGTGTTTTTGTCACCACAATTCAAACGACACGTTGTGGTGTTGGCAGACGACAAAAGTCTCTTTTCCCACCATTAAACCTTGCCGCCCACACCCTTAAACTTCTCTACAAACGCGGCGATCTTTTGGAACACACTCTGCTTCTTGGTCAAATATTGCGGATTCAGCGGGCTCATCTTGGGCAGTATGGCATTCAGTTCTGTGCCTGCATCGCTGGCATACTCTCGCTTGAGCGAGGTGGTGATGTAGCGCCGGGCTTCTTCTGCATTGAGGCTTTCGGCATGGATCAGCTCTTCCGCTTCGCGCTGCTGCTCGGCTTGAGCAAAGGCAAAGAAGGCTTCAATAACGCTGGCTTTGTCGCCTATCTGATCCAGATCGGTTTGGTTGATAAAGTCTACCACCAGGCTTTCTTTCGCGCGGTTGCCTAGGCTGGCACGAATCACACGCCGCACTTCATCTACCAGGTCCGCTTTACTCTTGTTCTTTTTGTTGTGCTCAAAGATCAGCTCAAGAATGTAATCGAGGTTGATCTCTTGCGATTTGAGCAGGTCTACCTCAAATACCACATCATCCCAGTCGATGGTGGACTTCTCTTTATCCTCGGCTGATTTTTGGCGGCGCTGCCAGTCGCGGATGTCGTTGTAGGTCGAACGATAATCCTGAACCTTGCGCTCGGCAGGTAAGCGGATGGTTTGCAGCTCGGCCAGCTTTTCATCATCCAGGTAGTGCTCTGCTTTAAAAGCTTCGACGGCTTCCGGGTCGCTCATATCCACGCTTTGTAGCGCCTTCAAACTGGCAAACTCGTCGTAGTTTTGCAGGATGTTTTCAACACGTAAGTACTCGCCAAAGAGCTTGGCGAATTCTTTCTTATCGGATTCTTTTTCGATGGCGCTTGGGTCTGGGAACTTTTGCTCTAGTTCACTGACCACTTCCATAAACCCGCGCTGGGCTTGACCGGTGACCACATCGGTAAAGCCGTCCATGTATTCTTTGTAGCTTTTTTCCAGCACGACGTTTTTGGTGTTTTTATCGCCGAACAAGGTAATGGCGTCGACAGTGGCCCTCTCCAGATCGCGGAAGGTCACGATATTGCCAAAGGTCTTGGTGGCGTCATAAATACGGTTGGTGCGCGAGTAGGCTTGCATTAAACCGTGGTAGCGCAGATTTTTATCAACAAACAGGGTGTTCAGGGTGGGCGCGTCGAAACCGGTCAGGAACATTCCTACCACAATCAGCAAATCGATTTCCTTGGACTTCACCCGCTTGGCCAAATCGCGGTAATAGTTCTGGAAGCCGTTGCTGTCTACACTGAAATTGGTTTTAAAGAAGGCGTTATAGTCACCAATGGCGGCGCTTAAAAACTCCTTAGCGCTGCTGTTCATCGCCGATACTTCAAAGCTCTCATCCGCAATATCACCAATGGCGTCTTGCTCTTCATTGGCAGCAAAGGAAAAAATGGTGGCAATTTTCAGAGGTTTGTCGCTGCTCGCTTGCAACGTGTTGAGCGATTCGTAGTAAAGCTTGGCCGCATCCACGCTGCTGACCGCAAACATGGCATTAAAGCCCTTGGCGTTTACCTGTAAGCGATGGGTCTTCTGACGGAAGTTATTCAGAACATACTGCGAAATTTCCCGAATACGCTCCGGATGCAACAAGGCTTGCTTGTTCTCCAGTGCACTTAGCTTTTTCTCATCCTGCTCGGTTTCAATTTCCTTGAACTTAGGGCGCACATCGTTGTAATCCACCTTGAATTTGAGCACCTTCTCATCGCGGATGGCATCGGTGATCACATAGGAATGTAATTCGCGGCCAAATACGCTGGCGGTGGTTTCCGCCCCCAAGGCGTTTTGCGGGAAGATAGGCGTGCCGGTAAAGCCAAACTGGTAGAAACGTTTGAACTTCTTATTAAGATTTTTCTGCGCCTCACCAAACTGGCTGCGGTGGCATTCGTCAAAGATAAACACCACCTGCTTGTTGTAGATAGCCAGATCACCTTCGCTCTTCATCAGGTTGTTGAGCTTTTGAATGGTGGTTACGATGATTTTATTGTCGTCTTTATCCAGATTGCGTTTGAGGCCAGCGGTGCTATCTGAACCATTCACGCTGTCGGGTGAAAAGCGCTGGTATTCCTTCATGGTCTGGTAGTCGAGGTCTTTCCTGTCCACCACAAAAAACACCTTGTCGATGAACTCCAGCTCGGTGGCCAAGCGTGCCGCTTTAAAGCTGGTTAAGGTCTTGCCAGAGCCTGTGGTGTGCCAGATAAAACCACCGCTCTCCGGGTTGCTCCAGTTTTTCCCTTCAAACGAGCTTTTCACCTTCCATAAAATGCGCTCGGTGGCCGCTATTTGATAGGGGCGCATCACCAGCAACGTATTACTCACGTCAAACACCGAATAATGCAGCAACACATTCAGCAAGGTGTTCTTTTGGAAGAAGGTGGCGGTAAAGTCTTTTAGGTCTTTAATCAGGCTGTTATCGGCCTTCGCCCAGTTCATGGTGAAGTCGAAGCTGTTTTTGTTGCGCTGGGTGGTGTTGGCGAAGTAACGGCTATCGGTGCCGTTGGAGATTACAAACAACTGCAAGTACTTATACAGCGAATGCTCACTGTTAAAGCTCTCCTTACTGTAGCGGTGCACCTGATTAAAGGCTTCACGAATGGCCACACCGCGCTTTTTCAGCTCAACCTGCACTAGCGGTAGGCCATTCACCAGAATAGTCACATCGTAGCGGTTGGCATGGCTGCCGGTTTGTTCAAACTGCTTGATCACCTGCACCTTGTTGCGGGCGATGTTCTTTTTATCCACCAGATAGATGTTTTTGATGCGGCCATCGTCAAACACAAAATCATGAATATAGTCATCGTGAATTTTTCGGGTCTTATCGACAATGGTATCGCTGGGCTTATCCAGATACGTTTCGACAAAGCGCTTCCATTCACCCTCCAAGAACTCCACGTTATTGAGTGCTTGCAGTTGTACCCGCACATTGGCCAGCATGGCTTCCGGGTTATTCAGCGCAGGCAGGTATTCATACCCTTGATTGATCAAATCCTGAATCAGCTCGCGCTCCAGGTCGCCTTCGCTCTGGTAGCTTTCGGCTACCTTCCATTCCTGGTTGTATTTATCGAGTACGATAAAGCGGTTCGACTCGGCGATGGGCTTGGTGTAATCAACCATTTTGTTCTTCCTGCTGCCAAAAGCCGTAATTGCTGACCAAGTGGTTCAGTAGCAAGCCTACTGTGTTCTTTTCAGGCCCACTGGGTTCGGCGACGACTTCATTCGACAATGTTGAATGACTGGTAAATTGAATAATGCGGTTTAAATACGCCTGCTTGTCATCGGGCAAAAGTTCTGACCACTTTGGATAGCCCAGAAAGCTGGCGGTCTTTTCATAGAGATTTCGCAACAGCGTGAAATGGTACTTCTGCACCGTGTTGTCGGCGATGGCTTTTTCCAGTGTCTGCTTCAAATACAGGTGATAGGAGAAGCTCTTATTGGAGTCGCCGTGTTTATCCAGCAGCGCAAAGGTGCCATCTTCAAACCGCTCCAACAAATAACAAGCTTTACTGTTTAGCTCGTTGTAGAGCACGTTATAAAAAAGCGGGCTGTGGGTAGTGATAATGAACTTCAAATTAGACTTGCTGGACTTGATCAGTCCCGCCAGATTAACAGCCAATTCGATCAGGTGATTTTCATCCAATGAACTCACCGGGTCATCAATAAACACATACTCCAACTGATCAAACTGCCGGGTTTCACGATTCTCTGGTTCTGCGACATTGAGGATGGTAATCACCTGATCCAGAAGCGTGTAAAAAACACTCCAGATAAAGTTACTTTCTTCACCTTTGGATATTTTAAGAGGCTCTGTGCCTTTATCGTCGCCTCGCTCCAGGGTAAAGGTGACTTGTGTATAGTCTTCACTGAAATGGGGGGTTAACTTGTCATTGGCGAAGTGTTGGAAGTACTTAACAATATTCGCATCTTGCCCAAGGTCTTTCAGCAACGTAAGCAACCAATCGGTATAGGTATTTGGCTGAATTTTTAGCTTAGGGGCAGCATCCCCTTCTAAATCGTTGTCCCAATAAAATAGATCTTCGGTGAAGGCGTTGTAATAGAGGATTTTTTCCCGCGGCGAGATGGCTTCGTCGTCTTCGCCATTGCCTTTAGGCGCAACCAGCTGCTTGAACTCACGAGACAGGCGAGTTTTTCCCGTGCCGTTGAATGCGTAAATTAGCTGCACTTTGGGCACTTGCGTGACCACTTCGACTTCAGTGGCCTTCTTATTCTTCACCCTTCTTGGTGCATTTAACTGCTCCGCAACCTCCTTTAGCGTCTTGCTCATATCAGGCCGCCGCCTCGTCATCTGGCTTGGGAAAGCTCAGCAGTAAATCGCGGTAATACTCGTATTGCTTTTGGCGCAGTTCGATTTCGCGGGGTAGGCCTTCGGTGATGGAGTTGGTGAGGGCGTCGAATTTGTCGAGGATGGAGACGATACGGGCTTGTTCGGCTAGCGATGGAACTGGCATCGGAAAATTTAAAAACATTGGCCTGCGAAGTGAAGTGACAGATGAGCTCACCGATGCCTTTTGTATGTATTCATAAAAATATGATCTTAGGCAGTGATATACAAATCTCGGATTCATCATTTCGCTTGGAACGATACGGTATGCTCGCTGATGCAGTGCATATTTACCTTGAGCATAATGAAATACTTTTCCTACCCCAGCACCATCTCCTGCGGTGATGATTGCAGTTTCATCAAAGTCAAATGCGTTTAGACTTAACGGTTCTCGACCGCGAGCATAAAAAATATAATCACCATCCTCAATGGCGTCTTTAGTGTCATGACTACCTGTACCGATGACAGCAACTTCCCCCAACGTCTTCCACTCCACTTCCCCTTCTTCAAAACTCAACAACTGGTCGCGGTAGTGGTTGTATTGTTTTTTGCGCAGGTCAAGCTCGGCGGTCAGCTCGGCGGTCAGCTCGGCGGTCATGGCGGTAAAGGCGTCCAGTATGCGGGCGATTTCGGCCTGAATTTCCAGCGATTTTTTGGGGTTGTCTGGGCAGGGGATGGGGACAGGTATGTCAACCAGTTTTCCCTTGGTCAGCTTTGCACGTCCACCACCAGACAGAAATGGAATAAAGTTAACGATACAGAGATAGTGGTATAGGAAGCGTGAACTGAGACCTTCCTTGCCTCGTACGACATGAACATGGTTGTTTGCCCAAAACTTTCCTGTTGCGTACTGGATGGAATATCTCTCAAGACTCGCCGAACCGTCCTCAGCGATAAGAACATACTCTCCGTCATGAGTATGGCCGTCAACATAATCTTGTATGTTGTTTGCGCCGTAATATGGCGTTTTACCCGCTGCTCGCAGTGAAGCTTTTACCGGCTTTCTTCCACTATTGGCGATCTCAACATAGCGCTCATTGCCTAGAGTCGTCCACTCCACCTCAACTCCATCCAGCAGCTTTTCCATAAAGCTTATGTTGCTCATACGTTCTACTCCTCGCCCTCAATCTCAGCCACAATCGCATCAATGTCTTGGCGCAGCTGGGTGATTCTAGCGACGGTGGTTTTCAGTTCGGCATTGAGTTTTGTAATGTCCACCACTTCGCGGGTGTCTTTGGCTTCGACATAGCTGCTTACCGACAGGTTGTAGTCGTTGCCTGCAACTTCTTCGTACGACACCGAGCGGGCTAGGTGTTCGACATTTTCTTTACTGTCGAATACCGCCATGATCTGTTTGATATGGTCATCGGTGAGGATGTTGTTGTTGGTTTCTTTCTTAAACAAGCCGCTGGCGTCGATAAACTGGGTATCGGTGTTGGTTTTGTTCTTTGCCAGCACCAGAATATTCACGGCGATGGTGGTACCAAAGAACAGGTTGGGTGCTAGTGAAATCACGGTTTCCACATAGTTGTTATCCACCAGATACTTTCTGATTTTCTGCTCGGCACCGCCACGGTAAAAAATACCGGGGAAGCAGACAATCGCCGCACGGCCTTTGCTGGAAAGGTAGCTGAGCGCATGCAGTACAAAGGCAAAGTCGGCCTTGGATTTGGGTGCCAACACACCGGCGGGGGCGAAGCGTTCGTCGTTGATGAGCGTTGGGTCGTCACTGCCTATCCATTTTACCGAATACGGCGGGTTGGAGACGATGGCATCGAAGGGTTTGTCGTCGCCGAAGTGCGGGTCTGTCAGGGTGTTGCCCAGCTGGATGTTGAACTTGTCGTAGTTGATGTTATGCAAAAACATGTTCATACGCGCCAAGTTGTAGGTGGTGTGGTTTAACTCCTGGCCGAAGAAACCTTCTTCAATAATGTGGGCGTCGAAATGTTTCTTGGCTTGCAGCAGCAGTGAGCCGGAGCCACAGGCCGGGTCAAAAATTTTATTGACGCTGGTCTGCTTGTGCATGGCCAGTTGGGCGATAAGTTTGGAGACATGCTGCGGGGTAAAAAACTCACCACCCGATTTACCGGCATTGGCGGCGTAGTTGGAGATAAGGAATTCATAGGCATCGCCGAACAGGTCGATATGGCTGCCTTCAAAGTCACCAAACTCCAGCCCGGCTACGCCCTTGAGCACATCGGCCAAGCGTTTGTTCTTGTCTTTTACCGTATTACCCAGGCGGTTACTGGTGGTGTCAAAATCAGCAAATAGGCCTTTAATATCCTGCTCGGAAGGGTAACCACTGGCCGAGGCCTCGATAGCCGCAAAGATGGCCGCCAGATCGGTATTCAGGCTCTCATTGGTGTTGGCATTTTTCGCGACGGTGGCAAACAACTGGCTGGGGTAGATGAAGTAGCCTTTGGTTTTGATGGCGTCGTCTTTGATGTCGGGCGTGATCACGCTATCGGGCAGTTCGGCGTAGTTGACGCTATCGTCACCGCCTTCAATGTAGGCGGCAAAGTTTTCGCTAATAAAGCGGTAAAACAGGGTGCCGAGGACGTATTGTTTGAAATCCCAGCCGTCGACCGCGCCGCGTACGTCGTTGGCAATGGCCCAGATCTGGCGTTGCAGGGCAGCGCGTTGTTGTGAACTTGTCATGCGTTTTTCCTGTTTTAATTCATTTGCATCGTGTAAGGGCGACTTTTGGCTGGCCTAGCATTATGCCAGCGACTGTGATGATGCTTGCGTCAGCTCAAGCAGGTCGCCCACCTGGCATTCAAACAGCAGGCAAAGCTTTTCTATGGCTTCGAGATCCACTTTTTGGGCCGTCTCTTTATAGAGCAGCGTGACGGTGGCGCGGCTAAGGCCGGTTTCTCGTGCGACGTCGGCAATACGCATCTTGTGTTCACCCATCATGCGGGCGAGATGGCAGCGGATCATGGCTGTGCCTCTAAGGGTCTGGTTTTCGATTAACACCGGAGCTTACCACAATTTTGATATTTACCTAGCATTTTGCGAGTTTAAATTAAATTATAAGGGCTTAATTCTGAAAATCAGGCCAGGAGTTGGGCAAATTACGCGGAGTTACGCGCCGTATGCGTAATTACGCAAACCATGCGTAATTGCGCGTAATTGAGACACCCATTAGACGACTACAGGGGCTGTACCGCCCAGCTAGGTAGATCAGCGTTTGGGCGGTGTTGAGAGGTGACGGACGTTGCTCTGCGGAAGCTGGGCACGCAGGCGCTGGTTCTCCAGGGTAAGCTCCAAGATGCGTGCCTGGGCATCCAGTAGTTGGCTGAGGGCCTTATCGCGCTGCTCCTTCAAGGCATGGTTCTGCTCCTGAAGATCCCGGTTTCTTGATCGCTGAGCCAGCATCATTTGCCTTGGGGATTTCTGGGGGGATTCGCCTTTGTGGGTTTCTATCCAGTCTTGGATGTCGGCAACCAGCCCTGGGAACCTTGCTCTGCGTAGGGCGGACGGGTCTACCCCCGCTTCTTTGGCGACATTGTTCTGGCTGAGCGGTGTGCCTTTGGGCAGGATGTCAGGCTTGCCTGCCTTGAGGCGCTCGAAGGCTTCGCGAAACTTCAGCTCGGCCTTACTCACTTTTCTTGGTTCAGTTACTTTCGATGACATGGATGGCTCGCTCTGCGGATTCCAATTGCGCCTGAAGGGATTCGTATAGCGGCGAATCGACCTCAGCCCCCTGTAGTTGCAGGTTTATTGTTGATGTGAGCTGCTGAATTAACGGCAGCTTGGCTTTATCCAACAAGGCTGATGCACACGGGCTGCTGCTACTAAAACCCATACAGGCGCTGATGTTGCTGATACCGCCCAGTGGGCACGGCGGCCCTGATTTGGCACAGCCTCCCAAGAAGGTTTGTCGATAACTGATGCGGCCAGATTTGGCTGCGCTGATTAACTGTTGGTGATCCTGTTCGGAAATCTCGGCTAGTAATTGTTCTTTACGTTTCTGGCCGTGTGGTGACAGGTATTGATCGGATTGCAGATCAGTAAATTCGCGCACCATGGTTTGATACATTTCGCGCAGGTAATAGCCTTTGGCTTCTTCATTCAGTGGCTCT
>MDSW01172091.1_pt1 | contig 23484 bp, 26 predicted proteins | sample 811171 | NCBI WGS metagenome assembly MDSW01 (sample SAMN05326641, study PRJNA326480) | marine metagenome | isolation source: seawater | place: Atlantic Ocean: North West | collected 2012 | reverse complement strand
TTATTTGGTAGCGGGGAGTGGATTCGAACCACCGACCCCAGGCTTATGAGTCCTGTGCTCTAACCAACTGAGCTACCCCGCCTTTCATATAAAAAAGTTATACCAAACCCGTGAATCCAGGTCAAAGTCAATATCAAAGATCAATTTTTATTTTAAAGTCAATTTCTCTTAGTTATTTTTGATATGATTAATCCTCTTTTTTTAATTTCAACTACATCTTCTCCATCATATTTTTGATAACATGTTTTAATTTTTCGAGGTATTGACAGATTTGTTCCTATATCCCAAGCTATTCTATTGTTCATTATTATATAATCAAAATCATCATTTTTGTTAACCATCTTAAATTTTAATCCCTTAAGTTCTTTTAAATAATCTTCCTGGGGTCCTTCTGGTATTCCACAGGTGGCAATTTTGATTTCTTTATTTTTATCAAAATTTTTAAACTTTGATACTAATTTTTTGGTTGATATACCCCAATAATCATTTTCGAATTTTTTTTCATTTTCTTCGTACTTTCCTGCAAAAATATTAAGGTAAGTATAATGAAAAGGTGTCATCGATAAAAAATTAATTATGAAAAAAAATTTTAAAATTAATAAGAAATAAAAGCTAATTTTATTAATTTGAGATTTTATATTTTTAAAAAAATAATAAATTAATATAGAAGATATTATACTAACAAAGGGTATAATGTATAAAACAAGTCTTAATCCATCATAGAAACCATAGGGGCTAAAAAAAATTAGAAAATTAGGAAAAATAATAATTAAAATTATTGATAAAATTTTAAAATTAAAACCTTTTATAGTTTTTTTAAAATATTTTGAAATTTGTAGAAAAAAAATAATCATTATAAAAAAACCTACAATTACAAATTCGGGCATTTTATAAAATAAATTTACAAGTATGTAACTCTTGGATATTGTTTCTGTTAAAACTGTATGACCATTAAAGAGCACCATAGGTGCACCCCAGCCCCATGATATGCCTTCAACTGCAAGTTTTAATGGCATTAATAAAATATTTACATGTGTCTGGGGCCAGAAAAAAACCATAAAAAGATAAGAAATAATCAAAACTTTCATACAATCTAAAAAGAAGATTTTTTTGTTAAAGTTTTTTTTTATAAAAATTTTAAAATAGAAAATTTCTAAAAATAAAAATATAAATATTGGAACTAAAGTTACTATAAAGCTATTCCTTGTACCAACACCCAGACCCAAACATAGAGCTGCCAATAATGTATAACCATTTCTTTTTTTTTGGTTTTGAGAATTTTTTAAATATTTAATTATTAAATATAAAAACCATATGTATGAAAAAGCTATAATAGTATCAATACTATTCATTGCCATGTGCCCAAAGAAAATTGGGTTTAAAAAACAAATTAAAAATGTAATTTTTCCAATATTTTTATTAAATAGTTCTCTTGAGATTTTTGATATACCAACCAAAGTAAATACTGAGAAAAAAAAATTAATTGAATAAATAGATTGAAGTGTAAAATTTCGAGGGAAAATTTGAACTAAAAACGCTAATATCGTGTTATAAGCCCCAGGGTAATATTTATTGTTTAAAAGATTGTTATCCACCTTATTTTTTCCGAAAGAAAATAAATAATCCAACCTATCTTTGCCAAGTTCGTAATGAAAAAGAATATCCCAAGTTCTTCCAAATTGTAAAAAACAATAAAAACAATATATTATTAGTATTGAAAGAAATAATATTTCAAATTTTTTTTTTATCAACATTAGTCAAATGAAGATTTATTTTCCAGAATCTATATCTTTAAATTCTAACTTGATCTTCTTATAAAGTTTATAAATTAAAACTTTATCTTCTTTTTTTATAATATTGTCTTTTTCTAAAAGCAGATTTAGCTCATTTCTTATTATATCAGCTTGCTCTTTTCTATTTTCCACATCTGCTAATGAAAGAAAAGTATCAAGATATTTTGTATTTGAAATTAGTAAATTAAATAAAACATTAAAAATAATTATTATTGCAATTACTATAGAAACTAGTTTGATAAAAAAAATTTTTAAATTTTGCGATTTTTCAACTTTAGCCATAAATTATTACTAACTATATCATTTCTTGATTACACTAAAAATAAAAAGTATTATAAATCAATAACATTTAAACATCTTTTACTAAAATGAAAATAAAAAGCTGTAGAAATTGTAAAAATACTAATTTAATTGACCTTTTTTCTTTAGGTAAAATTTCTTTCACAGGTAAATTCGCCAAAAGTAAAAAAATAAATATTAAGAAAACACCTCTTGATCTTGCCATGTGTAAAACATGTAAATTAGTTCAGCTAAAACATAATTACGATCTTAAATACCTTTATGGTCAAGATTATGGATATAGAACGGGTATAAACAAAACTATGAGTGAACATGTAAAAAATGTAACCAAAGTTCTAAAAAAAAAATCGAACATAAAACCTGGCGAATATATACTTGATATAGCTAGTAACGACGGAACTTTGTTAAATTTCTATGAAAAAAAATATTATACTTTTGGAATAGACCCCCTAGTTAAAAAATATAAAAAAAATTACAAATCAATTAATTTTAAAATTCCATCTTTTTTTTCTAAAGATAAAATTACTAAGGTTACATCAAAAAAATTTAAAATTATAACTGCATTAGCTGTATTTTATGATTTAGAAAATCCGAATAGTTTTCTAAATGAAGTTGAAAAGTTGCTTCATGAAGATGGGATAATTCTAATTGAATTCGCTGATATATTATCTATGATAAAGTTCAACATGTTTGATGCTATTTGTCATGAGCATCTAATGTATCTTTCTTCTAAAACAATTTTTCAAATGGCTAAAAACAATAAATTGCGAATTTTTGATATTAAATATAACGATATTAATGGTGGAAGTGCTCAATATTATATTTGCAAAGAAAAAGCAAAATTCAAGAATAATTCAAAAAAAATTAACAAGATTTTTAAACTAGAGGAAAAATTTGGTATTGAAAAAGTTTATACTTATAAAAAATTTTTTAATAAAATTGAGAATATTAAGTACAATTTAAAAAAAATTATAAAATTAATTAAAAAGAAAAAACAGTCTATCCACGGATATGGAGCTTCTACTAAAGGAAATGTTTTGCTTCAGTATTTTGGTATTACCAAAAAAGAAATAGATTTTATTGCAGATAGAAACCCAAGAAAAATAAATTATTTTACTCCTGGCACTAAAATTAAAATAATATCCGAAAAAAAATCTAGAAATATAATGCCAGATTATTATCTGGTTCTTCCTTGGCATTTTAAAAAAGAAATATTAAATAGAGAAAAAAAAACAATTAAAAATGGATCAAAATTTGTTTTTCCACTTCCAAATCTAAAAATATATAAATGAAGGTATATTTATAATTTAGAGTGAAGTTTTTTAAAAATCATTTCAAAATGGTTTTGAAAATAAAAATCATACCCATTTCCACCATTTGGATAAACTAATGGAAATTCAGGATTTGATTCTAAAAGTCTAGGCACTTTTAAACCCTCAGCTAAAGTATATCCAAAAGATAAATTTCCAATAAATATTTTTGATTTTTTTATTATTTCGGCCATTTCAAGGAAGTTCTTGCAATCATAGAATTCTAAATTTGGAATATCTTTTTTTAAATCTAAAAACTCATCTTTTAATCCTAAAAAAATAACATTCTTATAATTATTTAAAAATTTATAATTTATAAGAAAATTTTTTCTTCTCGAGCTTCTAATAATTACGATTTTATTTATTAAATTATTTTGATCATCTGTTTCTATATAAGGCTTCTCTAAATTTGGATGAATTCCTGTTAAATGAAAATACCACCTAACTGAGTCTAAATTAAAATTTATTGGTAGTTCTCTAAAAAAATTTAGGTTTATATCTATTTTCTGGCTCTCATATTTCTCCACTATATTTAAATATGTTTGTCTTTTTAAGAGCGGCAAAACCATGTCTACAGATTTTTTACTCAAAAAAACATTTCCAAAAGGATGAACATTACTTTGGGCATGTTTCGGAATCATCTTCTCAGACTCAATATAGTAATTACATTTTTTTGTTTTTGATATTTCTTTAATTAAGGGAAGAGCATTAATTAAATCTCCAAGATGACCTGAATGTAAAAAAGAGATTTCATTTTTAGAATTTAAAGAACTATCTACTTTATCTAAAAAATTTTTAATTTTTTTTTCGTATAAGTTTTCCTTAGATTTTTTAACTTGCTGGTATTTATATTCAAAATACTTTTCTCTATTAAAAATTTTAAACCATATTTTTTTTAAGCTCACTAATCCTCACTATGTTAGTGTTTATATAAGTTTTAGTTTATTTTCAATGTTGACTTTAAATTACAAAATTGTTCTAATTAACCCAAAATGAACTGATGGTGTTTATTTAATTTATGGAACGAACCAAAAAAATTGATCCAAAAAAAATTCAATCAAATTTAACTAATAATTTTGTAAAACTTATGCCTGCCTTTTATGAAATGGAAAGTTCTTTTTTATCCGATGTCTATAAACGTTATGGAGATCTTGAAGGAGGTAATATTGTAATTTTTTTTGCAAGAGATTGCCACTTGGAAATATTAAGAAAAAGAGAGAAAGATATGGGATTTAACTTATCTTTAGAAAAATTTTGGAAAAATCATAAAGAAGTATTTCAAACAAGAAAAAAAATTATTGTTGTTTCACAAGAAACAGGGTTGCCCAAAGAAACTACTAGAAGAAAAATAATTTCTTTAATTAAAAGTAAACATATTCAAAAAGCCGATAAAAATAGATTGTTTTGGGAACCTGCGTCTGAATATAAGGAAACATATTTAAAAATAATTGAGCAAGAAATAAATGCGCTTTCAAAATTTATATATGAACAGACTAAATTACTTGGTTTGAATTTATCAATTTCAAAAATAGAAAATGAAATTAAAAATAATTACTCATTTTATTGGTATCATTATTTAAATGTGCAATTAGAATATATTAAATTTTGGCAAGAAAAACTCAAAGACCTGGAGATGCTTTTGATAGGTTTACAAGTAATAATACAAACTCTTAATTTTATTAAAAAAAAACCAGATAATTTTCTTTCCTTAATAAATGAAGATAAAAATGTTAATAATTTTAAACTTAATGAAGCAAATATAAGCGCAACATCAGTTTCGGATATTACAGGAATTCCAAGAGCAACATGTATAAGAAAATTAGAAAAATTTGTTAAAATGAAAATATTAGAAAAGGATAGTAAAACTAAAAGATATTCATTAATTTTTAATCAAACAACATTTAACCCAATGTTACAACCTGATTGGATGAAAAGAAAGATTTCTATTTTAAGTAATTTTTCTACGACTGTATTGTCGGGTTTGATACGATAAAAATTTTATAGAGTTAAAATTATTCCAAAAATAATTAAAACTGTAAGTGCAGCTCCTGAATAAAAAACACTATTTCTTCTAGTTTTTTTTTCTTCGTCTCTAATTTTTTTAATTAGGTTGTTCAAGTCAACTTTCGATGAAGTTTCATCGAATGCACTTTTTTCTTCTATGTTTTCCTCTACCCTCTCTGATCTCATACTGCTATGTATTTAAACAGGATATCTTAAAAAATAAAAGTGTTTGACTGATTAATTTGAGTAATGAAGACTCGCGTGTATGTTCATATTGGGCTTTAATAGCCTTATTTAGATTTTGTATAAGAAAGTATTCCTTTTCTCAATTTTTCAACAATTTCATCGATATGTTTTTTTTCAGAGATAAATGGTGGGGCAATTATTAAACAGTCACCCGTAGCCTTAAAATTCACTCCAGCTTCATAGCATGCTTTATAAACTTGAAAACCAGCTTTTCCTGGTCTTTCTGATTTTTTAATATCAATACCTCCCATCATTCCATAACCTCTTATATTTTCAATAGCATCTAAATCTTTAAGAGAAAATAAACCGTCCTGAAAGTACGATGACATATTTTTTGCTCTATTAAAAATATCTTCTTTTTCAAAAATATCTTGCACTGCAAGTGCGGCGGCAACTGCAACTGGAATTCCAGAATAAGTGTAACCATGGAAAAGTTCAATTACACCGTCGGGAGAAGCATTAACAATTGTATCATAAATTTCTTCTTTTACTGCAACAACTCCCATTGGAACAATCCCATTTGTTGTTGCCTTAGCCATGGTCATAATATCTGGTGTAACACCGTATTCTTGAGATGCAAAAACTGATCCAGTTCTACCCCAACCAGTTATTACCTCGTCGAATATTAAGAGAATTTCATGTTTATCACAAATTTCTCTTAGCCTGTTTAAATATCCTTTTGGAGGAACAAGTGTTCCTGTAGATCCTGAGATTGGCTCTACAATACAAGCTGCAATATTTTCCGATCCAAAATTCATAGCAATTCTTTCAAGATCATTTGCTAATTCAGCTCCAGTTTCTGGTTGACCTTTAACAAATTTATGTTCAGGCAAATGTGTATGTCTCATATGAACTACGCCAGGCATTAAAATGCTTGCAAACGTTTTAACGTTATTAATCATACCACCAACTGAAGTGGCCCCAATATTCATGCCATGATATGCTCTTTCTCGACCAACAAATCTAAATCTTTGACCATGTCCACGTGCTTTATGATAGGCTATGCAAATCTTTAAAGCAGTTTCTACAGCTGTTGAACCACAAATTGTATAAAATATTTGATTTAAATTTCCAGGTGTATGTTTTGAAATTCTTGTAGCAAGTTCAAAGGAACCGCCAAAACCCTGTTGAAAAGGTTGTACGTAATCTAGTGTCTCAAGTTGTTTTGTAATAGCAGTTATAATCTCTTTTCTACCATGACCAAGTGGATTGCAAAATAAACCTGAACTAGCATCTATTTGTGTTCTTCCTTGATGATCTTTTAAATAAACACCTTTTGCTCCAGTGATAAGTCTAGGATTTTTTTTAAAATCCTTATTCGATGTAAATGGCATCCAATGTTCTTGCAAAGAATTTGGAATGTCAGTTCTATTTTCTATTCCCATAAATTACAATTAACATTATTACAGATTTATTTTCTAATAACCAGACTTTTTTACAAACTCCAAGTCAGATTCTACCATTTCTTTTACAAGCTTTTTGAATGATATTTTTTGTTTCCATTTTAAAACTTTTTTTGCTTTAGAAGGATCTGCCAACAAAGATACAACCTCAGAAGGTCTAAATAGTCTTTTGTCAATTATAATATGTTTTTTGTAATTTAAACCAACAATTGAAAATGCAATACGAGCGAATTCTTTTACTGAAAATTGCTTTCCAGTTCCAATTACATAATCTTCAGGTTTTTTCTGTTGCAACATCAGCCACATAGCTTCTACATAGTCCTGGGCGTGTCCCCAATCTCTAAGGGCATTAATATTGCCCAATTTTAAATTTCTTTGTAAACCTAATTTTATTCTTGCAACACCATGTGAGATTTTTCTTGTTACAAATTCAAAGCCTCTTCTTGGTGACTCATGATTAAATAAAATTCCTGTGCAACAAAAAAGTCCGTAAGCCTCTCTATAATTTCTTGTTAGATCATATCCTGTTACTTTTGAAATACCGTATGCAGATCTTGGGTGAAATGGAGTTTTTTCATTTTGAGGAATTTTTTTTACTTTACCAAACATTTCAGAAGACCCCGCAAAATAAAATTTAGTTTTTGGGGAAAAATCCTTTAATGCAGATAACAAATAATGTGTTCCGTTTATATTTGTATTTAGTGTTGAAAACTCGTCTTTAAAAGAATAATCAACAAAACTTTGTGCCCCTAAATGATAAATTTCATTAGGTTTAATTTTTTGAATAATTTTTACAATGCTTGCGTAGCTTTCTAAAGAAGCGGGATGTAATTTTACTTTATTAGTAATTCCCCTAATTCTCCACATTCTGTGTGTCTCATCTTCAAGAGCTACTCTTCGAATGATTCCGTGAACTTGGTATTTTTTTTTAATTAAAAATTCCGCAAGATAAGATCCATCTTGTCCTGTTATTCCTGTAATTAAAGCTTTTTTCATAATTCTATGATAACCTTTTAAAGTAATCTTAGTAAAAATTAAATGTTAAAAATAAAATTAAAAAATAGATTTCTCCTTATTACCGTTATTTTTATATTTCTATCAATTATTAATGATGCTTATGCAGCTAAATTTAAAGGAAAATTTATACAAGGACATTTTATAATTGGAAAAACAGAACCTGGTACTTCGGTTTGGGTTGATAAACGTAAAGTCAGAGTGACAAATGAAGTTTTTTTGCTTTTGGTATTGGAAGAGATAGAAAATATGATGTCGTTATTACTTTAATAAAAGATAAAGAAAGAGAGAAAATAGTTAAAAAAGTCAAAAAAAGAAAATATAAAATACAGAGAATTGATGGTCTTCCTGAAAAAAAAGTTACTCCCCCTAAAGAAGTGTATGAAAGAATTAAAAGTGAAAATAAATTAATATCTAATGCAAGGGCAATAGATACAAATTTAACTTTTTTTAAAAATGATTTTATAAATCCTTTAGAAAATTCGATTGTCACTGGAGTTTACGGTAGCCAAAGAATATTGAATGGCAAACCGAAATGGCCTCATTATGGTATAGACTTTGCTGCAAAAGAAGGTACAGAAATTAAAGCTATGTTGGATGGAACAGCAACAATGGTAGAACCTGATTTATTTTATACGGGTGGCACTTTAATATTTGATCATGGTCATGGAATTTCTACGCTTTATATGCATATGAAAGAAATTTTTGTTAAGAAAGGGCAAAAAGTAAAACAAGGTGAAATAATCGGTACTGTAGGATCCACTGGAAGATCAACAGGAGCTCATTTAGATGTTAGGCTAAATTGGTTTGGAACAAGATTGGATCCAGCTACTGTTTTGAAGCTAAATTAATCTTTTTCAAATTTATTTTTATAGTCTTGTAATAAACTTTTATTTTGTTTTTCTTTAAATAATATAAAATTTTCACATACTAAAATATCAAGATTGGTTCCCATAAAACATTTAAAAGAGTCTTCAACTGAACAAACTATTGGTTCTCCTCTAACATTAAAAGATGTATTTACCAATAAAGGGCAACCTGTAATTTGCTTAAACTCTTTTAAAAGTTCGTAATATTTTTTATTAGTCTCTTTATGAACTGTTTGAACTCTTGCGGAGTAATCAACGTGGGTCACCGCAGGTATAGAGGATCTTTTAATGTTTAATTTGTCTATACCGAAAAGTTTTTGATTCTGTTCATTCATTGGTATTTGTATATTTTTTTTAACATCTGCTACTAAAAGCATATAAGGACTATCAACGTTTAAATCGAACCATTCATTTACATCTTCTCTCAGTATTGAAGGCGCAAAAGGTCTGAAACTTTCTCTAAATTTAACTTTTAAATTAAGTTGTTTCTGCATCCTGTCTGATCTTGGATCTGCAATTATTGATCTAGCGCCTAAAGCTCTAGGCCCGAATTCCATACGCCCTTGAAACCACCCAATAGTTTTTTCATTTTTTAACTCATTGGCAACTGTTTTAATTAGATCTTTATCTTCAAATTTTTCGTATTTTGCTCCAAGTAATTTTAAACTATTTTCAATTTCGTCTTCACTGAATGAAGGTCCCAAATAGGATCCTTTCATGTCGTCTCCTTTGTGGTCAACATTTCTTTTATTTCCAAGTTCTTGATGCCAAAAAGCTAAGGCAGAACCTAATGATCCGCCTGCATCTCCTGCTGCTGGTTGAAACCAAATATTTTCAAAAATATTTTCTTTAAGAATTTTACCATTTGCAACGCAATTTAAAGCTACACCTCCAGCCATACACAAATTTTTAATTTTTGTTTCCTTAGATATTGATTTTGCTAATCTTAAAACTATCTCTTCTGTTACCGCCTGAATAGAAGCGGCAATATCCATATGAAATTGAGTTAATAAGTCTTTTTCCGGATCTCTAACTTTTTTTCCAAAAAGTTTTGAAAAATTATTGTTTGTCATAGTTAGTCCAGTTGTATAATTAAAATATTTCATATTTAATTTAAAAGATCCATCGTCCTTAAGATCTATAAGTTCATTCATGATCAGATCCTTATATTTTGCTGTCCCATAAGGTGCCAAACCCATTACTTTATACTCTCCGCTATTTACTTTAAAACCTGTGTAATAAGTAAAAGCAGAATAAAGTAATCCTATAGAATGTGGGAAGTGAATTTCTTTTAACATTTTTATCTGATTTTCATTCCCTATTGCAACAGTTGTAGTGGCCCATTCTCCAACTCCATCAAGAGTCAATATAACTGCTTCTTTAAATGGTGACGGATAAAATGCACTTGCTGCATGGCTAAAATGGTGCTCTGAAAAATGGATTTTGCTTATATCATTAAACTTTTCATCATGCAGCTTTAACTGATCGAATAGAAATTTTTTTTGAAAAAGTTTTTCTCTTAACCAGATGGGCATTGACATTGCAAAAGAAGTAAAGCCCTTTGGTGCAAAAGCTAAATAAGTTTCAAGCAATCTTTCAAATTTCAAAAAAGGTTTCTCAAAAAAAACAATATAATCAATTTCGCTTAATTTTAATTTTGAATTATTTAAAACAAATTTAACTGCGTTAAATGGGTATCTAGGATCATGTTTTTTTCTTGAAAATCTCTCTTCTTGTGCAGCTGATATAATTTTTCCATCTACAACTAATGCAGCAGCACTGTCATGATAAAATGCTGAAATTCCTAAAATTGATGTCACTTAAAAAATTGTATATATAAATGGGGCTACTGCCGATCCCTGGCTAAGCACTATAAGTATTCCAAAAAGTCCTAAAACAACTACAATTGGAAAAAGCCAATACTTTTTTCTCTCTTTCAAAAAATCCCAAAACTCTTTAATAAAACTTATCATTAAAATTGCCTTTTCATTGAGCCGATACTTTTTTCTCTTTTTATCCAGTAAGATTTATTTTCGGAAAATTTTATACCTAATAAATCTTTACCTATAAGACGCATGAATAAACCTATAGGAGTTATTATTAAAAAATAAACTATTCCCATTACAATAGGAGCTATAATTCTACCAAGAATTTCTCCAAATTTAATCCATGCCAAGTTTAATGGATTAAGGATTTTTGAATTTAATAGACCTAAAACTAAAAATATTATTGAAAAAGGTATGGGCCATAATCTTGGTGTACCACCATTAATAATTGGCCAAACAGAAATTAAAGCAAAAACAATAAAAAAAAGCAAACCAAAGCTTCTATTAGAACTAATTTTTTCCATTAGTTATCTAATATATTATTGCTTAAAATTTTTCAAATTTATTTATGCAGCTTGTCTAAAACTGTGTTTTTCCATCATTCCGCTCAGAAAATTCCAAAGATACTTAGCGGTAGACAGAGCAGCTTTTTCAGCTTTTTTTTGCTCCTTCTTTGACAAAGCGTCTAATAGTTTTTCGCAAGCTTTTCTGTGATGCACATCGGCAGCTTTATGCGCTTCAAAAAATTCAAGTCCTTTTTTTGAATTAACACCATAGTGTTTTTTTAGTCCTTGAATTTTTGTTTCAGCTATTTCAGGAATTTGCCTCTCATATGTGTATAATGAAGCAAGTCCCTCGGCATATGATTTTCTTCCTTGTTTGAAAAAATTATCAATTAAACTTTTTGTAAAAGGCTCTTTTTTTGCCTTTTCAATTTTGTTTTTATCAGCACCTACAGATAAAGCAAAATTTTTCCAAAGTTTTGGATGATCTGCTTTTGGGTTTTCTTCATCTTGTAAATTCTCTAATAAAATTTTTCTTTTTTCTATATCCTCACAAATTGAATGTGTTGCGCTGATATAACGGGGAAACGCTTTCACATGCTGATAATACTGTTCAGCGTAATCCTTGATTATTTCTCTTGTTAGTTTGCCATCATTCCATGACTTATAAAACGGATGGTTTAATAAATGATATTTATCTAATTTTTTGTTTAATTTTTTTGAAAACATATTTTTCCTCCTAATAACACTTTAATAAAATTTAAAAAATTAAACAAATGAAAAATAATCCACAACTTTAAATTGTTACTTCTTTTCTAATGGGTTTTTCATCAATTGGGAGATGTAACAAAGTTGCAACAAACGACAATACGATTGCGAGGTACCAAGCATAATCATAATTGCCAAACATGTCGTAAAAGACTCCACCTAAATAGGCCCCCAGGAAAGATCCTATTTGATGGTTCAAAAAAACTATTCCAAATAACATTGATAAATTCTTTGCACCGAATATTTGAGCAACTATTCCGTTTGTAGCAGGAACTGTTGCTAACCATAAAAGACCGAATGTAACTCCAAAAGCTATGGCAGAAATATTTGAGGCAGGTAAAAATATAAAAAGCATTATAGATATCGCCCTAAAAAAATATAAACCGCTTAAAAGCATTTTTTTACTATACTTGTCGCTTAAGTAACCCATGATTAAAACACCTATAATATTAAAAAGACCTATTAAGGATAAAATTGCAAAAGCAGTCCAATCATCAAGTCCTCTGTCTTGTACATATCTAGGAACATGAGTTGCAACTAATGTAATTTGAAAGCCACAAACAAAAAAACCTAAAACTAATAACCTGAAACCTTTGTGTGCAAAAGACTCTTTTAAAACTTTAAAAACACTATCACTTGTTTTGTTTGATTGTTTGAAATTAATATTTTCTTTATCACCTTCTGGCTTCTTTAAAAAAAATCCTGGAATACACATAATAAATAAAATTATTGCGAAAACTGTAAAGGTGCTTTGCCAACCTACTTCAACCATTAAGTATTTTGTAAGCACGGGGAAAATAAACATTCCTAATCCACCAAATGCAGTTACATAACCAGCAGCTTTACCTCTGCTATTATTTGGAAAATGTTTGGTTACAACTGGTGCTAAGATTGTTCCTGCGGCCCCACCTAAGCCTATTCCAACTAAAAGACCAAGATTAATTTGAAACCAAGTTCCGGTATTAAAATTGTTACCTAAAGCTAGAACACCAACTCCGTATACAATCAGAGTAAATATGACCATTTTACTTCCACCGTGTTTATCAGCAAATCTTCCAAATATAGGTGTAACAATTCCCCAAATTAAAGCATGTAATGCTATAGCTAAACCAAATTCTGTATTGGAAATGCCACAATCAATTTCAAAATCTCCAGAAAACAATCCAAATGTTTGTCTAACTCCCATTGTAACGTTAACAACAAAACAGGCTGCAACTAAAGTTACTAATGCTGTTTTGTTTGGAAAAAATTTTGAATTCATTTAATTTTTTTAATTGCTTTTCTCAGGTCTTCTATCAAATCATTTGGGTCTTCTAAACCAATATGAAACCTTACTATATGGTGGTTTAATTTAATATATCTTTTATAAACTCTTTGAATATTTTGATTTTGATATAGAACCAAACTCTCAAAACCTCCCCAGCTCTGTCCAATTCCGAATAATTTAAGTGAATTAATAAATCGTAGTACAGAATCTTTGCTTTTACTATAAATAAAAGCTGAAAATAAACCTGATGAACCTGAATAATATTTTTTCCAATTTTCATAAGATTGAGTGCCCTTTTTGATAGGATATAGAATCTCTTTTATTTTTTTTTCTTTTTTTAAAAAATTAATAATTTTTTTGGTATTTTCTTCATGTTTTCTCAACCTAACATCAAGTGTTCTTAAACCTCTAAGAACTAAATAAGCATCGTCTGGTGAGGCTCTATATCCCAGAAGTTTATTAACAAATCTAACTTTCTTATAAACTTTTTTATTTACCGACAAACTGCCAAGCATAACATCTGAGTGTCCAGAGAAATATTTGGTACCAGAAGATATTGACATATCAAATCCTAATTTTAGAGGTTTGATAAAAAAAGGTGTTCCCCAGGTATTGTCTATAGCTGTAATAATTTTCTTTTTTTTAGCAAACTTAATAATTTTATTAAGATCTTGAAACTCAAAAGTATTACTGCCTGGATTTTCAACAAAAATCATTTTTGTTTTTTTTGTAACTTTGCTTTGTAAACTTTTGAAATCCTCAGGGTTATAAAAATAAGTTTTTACTTTAAATTCTTTTAAAAGTTTTGATGTAATAATTCGAGTAGGTGCATATACAGCATCGGTAACCACTATTTCATCACCTGGTCTACAAATGCTTAATATTGCCAAAGCAACAGCTCCGAAGCCAGTTGAGGTTAAAAAAGTAGCGTGTGCTAATTCTAATTCAGCTATAACATTTTGTAGGGCTATTGTTGTTTGACTACCTCCTCTGCCATATTCGTAAAAATTTACTTTAGAGCCTTTTTTTACCAATCTTTCATGTTTAAGTAATTCCTGCATTGTCTTAAAAAAAACAGTAGAATTTCTTACCACTGCTGGGTTTGCAGATCTTGATACTTTGTCCATTGCCAAATGTTTAAGTTTTGTTGTATCTGAAAATTTCATTTATATATTTTCACATCCTGTTAACCATATATCATAAACTGGATGATCAAATGGTCTAAGTGTTGGGCTAGACGAAAAGGTCCATCCATTAAAAACAAAAACTTTTTCATCTCTTTTTTCAGATAAATCTTTAACTTGCAAATATGCTGCGACACCAGTGTTTTGATTTTCTTGAGTTTTTTTACAGTTTTTTGGTAAAATTTCCAGATATCCAAATTTTTTCTTTTTACCAAGAACAATATCTATATTAGAAGTTTTGGCAGTAATTTTATCAAGTGCCCTTAATTTTACTATTGTTTCTCTTGTTTCAATTTTTTTTATCTTTTTAGATTTAATTTTTAAAATTTCATTTTGATCTTCTGAGTCTGTAGAATCAGGCTCTTCTTCAAAAGTAGGTTGTAAATTTTCTAAGTCTATCTTTTCCTGCCCTTGAATAGTAGAAATATTCCAAAAAAATATTAGAAAAAAAAAAAATAAATTATGGCTTCCAAGTTTCATATTTTTTAAAATTCTTTGATTTGTTACTTATTTTGTTAGGTTTATAAGCTTTTTCGGTGCCAGTTTTATTATCTTTGTGAGGTTTTTGCCAAGAATATTTTTTAAGTTCTTTTTCTGAGGGTACAATATTGGTAATATGATGCATCCATGAAAACCAGTCGGACGTTATTTTAGAAGCGTTAATTTCTCCCCTATAAATAACCCATCTTTTACCTTTTTTATTTTCATAATATTTATTTCCCAATTCATCTTGACCAACCAATTTGCCAAAAAAAATGGTATACAAAAAAGTTCCGAAAGTCTGTGAGTTCCACCAAGTAAAAATTTGTTTTATCATTTTTTAAATTATTAAATCCACACAATCATTAATTGTATCACAATAACATAGACACGGTTTAAATATCGTATATATCTTAAAAACTAGTACTTTCAACAAACATTAAGGAAAAATTATGTCAAAATTTTTAGTAGAAACTCATTATACATGCACATTTAAAATAGTTCACGAACTCGAAGAGCTCAATGAAAAACTGCTTTCAGATATAGACAGTAGAAAAGATGGCAGAGTAGAGATTATTGATGTTACGATTAATAACAGAAAAACAAAAAAAGCAGGTGATAAGAAAAAAATCGAAAAATTTGAAAATAAAGAAAATATAAAAATTGATCATATTAATAATAATGAAAATACAGGAAAAATTAAGTCTGAAATAATTGATAAAAGTATTAAAGTTAATAATAATTTTAAAAACAAAAAGTCTGGTAAAAGATTTCAGATGCCTGATAGAAGAAAAGGTTATATTCAAAAAGCTACTGTCGGTGATCATAAAGTTTATTTACATACCGGAGAATATGATGATGGAAAAATTGGCGAAATTTTTATAGATACGAATAAAGAAGGTGAATTAGTTAAATCTTTAATGAATAATTTTGCTATAGCTATTTCATTAGGCCTGCAATACGGCGTCCCATTGGAAGAATTTGTTGATGCGTTTCTTGAAACAAAATTTGAACCCTCTGGAAAAGTTTATGGAAATGACAGAATATTAAGCGCAACATCAATTCTTGATTATATATTTAGAGAACTGGCTGTTTCTTATCTTGGAAAAGAAGATTTAGCACATACTCCAAGCATTAGTAAGTCTGTTACAGACAAAGAATTTAATGAGGATAATCAATTTTTAAAAATTGTAAAAAATATTACTAGTAAAGGATTTATAAGAAGTAACTATGAAGAAAAACTTGTAGATCTAAGTGATGTCAGAATTAATTTGAAAAGTAAAAGCTAATTTCATTTTTTTGTAATCTTTATGTTTAGCTCTTTCAGTTGTTTTTCACTCACTTCTGATGGCGCATCCATTAAAAGGTCTTGGGCATTTTGATTCATTGGAAATAAAGTAATTTCCCTTATATTTTGTTCACCAGCTAACAGCATTACTATCCTATCTATGCCTGGAGCCATTCCTCCATGTGGTGGGGCCCCAAAAGAAAGTGCTTTGATCATTCCAGAAAAATTTTTTATAACTAATTCCTTTGAATATCCCACCTTGCTAAAAACTTTAAATAAGTATTCTGAAACGTGATTTCGTATTGCCCCTGACGATAATTCATAACCATTACAAACAAGATCATACTGATAAGCTAATATTTTTAAGGGGTCAGTCTTATCAAAATTTTTTATATCTATTTGTGGCATAGAAAATGGATTATGACTAAAATCAATTTTTTTCTCCTTCTCGTCATAGTGATACATTGGATAATCTATTATCCAACAAAAGTTAAATTTAGAGTTGTCTATAATTTTTAAATCTTCAGCTATTTTTCTTCTGGCAATTCCTGCGAATTTATTAGCTTCACTATAAGTATTACAAACAAAAAAGACAGAGTCTTTTTCTGTTATTTTACATTTTTTTAAAAGTTCTGAAGTTGCTTTTTCTGTAAAAAATTTAGCTATTGGTCCTTTACCAACTACTTTGCCTTTTTCGTTTTCAAATGTAATATAAGCTAAACCACTTGCTCCCTCAGATATTGCCCAATTATTTAAATTATCAAAGAAACTTCTCGGTTTCGAATGAGTCCCTTTAACTGGAATAGCTTTAACTATTCCTTTTTTATTAATTATATCTTTAAAAATTTTCAGTTTAACATCATCAGATTTAAAAAGTGACGTTACATCAGTTAATTCAATAGGATTTCTTAAGTCAGGTTTGTCAGTACCATATTTTTCGATTGAATCTTTATAAGTAATTCTTGGGAATGGATGTTTATTTATTTTTTTTCCCTTACCAAATTTCGAGAAAAGATCGTAAAAGATTGGTTCAACTACTTTAAAAATATCTTCTTGTTCTACAAAAGACATTTCTAGATCTAATTGATAATGTTCACCTGGACTTCTATCTGCTCTACCATCCTCATCTCTAAAACATGGTGCTATTTGAAAATATCTATCAAACCCAGACACCATAACCATCTGTTTAAATTGTTGTGGGGCTTGAGGAAGAGCATAAAATTTACCAGCATGGAGTCTGCTTGGTACCAAAAAATCTCTAGCTCCCTCAGGACTAGATGCTGTTAAAATTGGAGTTTGAAACTCTAAGAAATTATTTTCAATCATTTTTTTTCTTAAGAATGAAATTACATCAGACCTAAGTTTAATATTGTCATGCATTTCTTTTCTTCTTAAATCTAAAAATCTATATTTTAATCTAATTTCTTCTGGATAATCCTGCTCCCCAAAGACTGGCATTGGTAATTCATTGGCTTCAGACAAAATTTCAAAATCTTTAATTTTAATTTCAATCATACCTGTCTTGAGATCTTTGTTTTGAGTTTCCTCAGATCTTTTAATTACTTTTCCATTTACCAAAATTACAGACTCTGGTTTAAGTTTTTCCAAGGTTTTAAAATTCTTATCTTGGTTTTCTATTACACATTGAGTTACGCCAAAATGATCTCTTAAATCTAAAAAGAGAAGGTTTCCATGATCTCGTTTTCTATGAATCCAACCTGACAACCTAATATTTTTGCCAACGTCTGTTTCATTTATTTCTGAACAATTGTGGGTTCTAAATTTATTCATAAGATTATAATTTTATTTTTTGTAAAACATCTTTTATTAATTTTAAATTAATTGGTTTTGACTTTGATAAAGACAAAGTATCAATTGCGTTTGTAAATAAATTAATTTTTTCATATGATCTCTCAATATTATTCAAAATATAATCTATATTTTTTTTACTAATTTCAATTTGTTTATCTGAAAAATTTTTTGTCAATATAACCCTAATTAAATCGTCTGTTGGTAAATCAATACCAACATCAATAAAACTTGTAAATCTTGAATTTAAATCTTTTAAATTTATTTTAAACTTTTTTAATGAAATTGGCGAACTTATAATTAAATATTTATTATCCTGAAACGCCATGTTGATAATAGAGAAAAGTAAATCTTCCTTAATATTATTATCAAAATCATCTATGATTAAACATTCTTTAGTTTTGTATTTGTTCAAAATCTTTTCATTTACTAGTTTTGCACGAACCATTTCGCATCTTATTTTATTCATTAAAATATTAACTAAATGTGTTTTTCCGCAACCTTTTGGACCAAAAATATTAATAAATCTGCTTGGCCATTGTGGCCAGCTTTCAATAAGTTTGAAAGCGGTAAAGTTATTTTTAGCCACATAAAAATCATGACTTAAATAACTTTTTTTAAATGGAAAATTGAAAAGTAGTTGCTCAGACATTTTTAGTATTCAAATATAAATTCCACTCATTATGTATTATTTTAATTTCGATACCATTACTTTCAAATCCATCTTTTAAATTTTTTATTTTGCCAAAAAATTTAATTTTAATTTTTACAGACTCATTGTTAATTTCTTCAATTGCATAGTTGTCGATAAGACTAATATTTTTAATTCTTTGAATTATTTTTGTTAGCGAACTATTATCTTGAATACTTGTATTTACTGTCAAATAAGAAGGAGCTGAGATATCAATTAGATTTTCCTCTTTCCATAACTCATGAATATAATTTTTTAATTTTAATATTATGTCGCTTCTAGCCTCAATCTTGTTCATATCATCTAAATTAAAATCAATTTTTTTGACTTTTGTTGTATTAAACAATTTAGTTTTTAAAAATACGTTTAATTTATTTTCATCATATCTAAGAATCAAAATTGTGCTATTTTTTATTTCATAATTATCAACAAGTTTTGACATATTAATTTCCTCTAGATCATCAATATTGTTCCTAATGAAGTTCAAGTCGTCTAAATTTTCAATCGGTAAAATGAAATTTATGTTCTCAAAATTTTCTTCTTTGTTCCATTCTTCAAAAAATTTATTTTTAGAAAATACTTGTAATTCTGAGTTATTAACTAAAATTGGATAAACTATAATATTTAATTTTTTTATCTGAGAATACGAAACATTTTTGTTCCTCAGAAACTTTTCTACCGAGGATCTATTAAATTTAACGATATACTTTATGTTGTAAGTATCTTGTAATACAGTTTCTTCTAAGATTCTGTAACTCGATATTAATGAGTTTATTGTTTCCAAGTCTGTGCTTAATAGTTCCCTCTGTTGTTCTTTTCTAATAATATTTTTTATGAGTTTTTGAAATCCTGTTCTAAATGCAACTTGTATAGACTTTTTTCTATAGTTTTTATCACTTGATTTTCCAACAACCTCAATATTATCAACAGTAAAAACCTCGGTATTACCAAAAACATTTTGAGTTTTTGTAAAAAACAATATTATTAGTAAAAAAATAATTATTTTTTTCATAAACCATCTAATTATCATTTTATTAATGAAAAAAACAAAAAATAGTTACAAAAAAAGCGGCGTAAATATTAAAACTGCAGATAAATTTACTAATTATATTAAAAAAATCTCACAACAAGCCTTTCGGAAAAACCTAAACAAAAATAATATTGGAAATTTTGCTTCAGCATTTGATTTAAAGTCTCAGAAAATTAAAGATCCACTAATAGTAAGTAGTACTGACGGAGTTGGTACAAAATTAGAAATCGCAAATAAATTTCATAAATTTGATACTATTGGAATTGATCTTGTAGCAATGTGCATTAATGATTTAGTGGTTCATGGTGCTAAACCATTATTTTTTCTTGATTACATTGCAGCTGGAAAACTTGATTTAAAAAAGATGAAAAAAATTTTAAAAGGAATAATAAAAGGTTGTAAAATTTCCAAATGTATACTAGTTGGCGGCGAAACTGCAGAGATGCCTGGAACTTATGGAAAGAATAAATTTGATCTTGCTGGGTTTTCCGTGGGAATTGTTTCAAAAAAAAAATTTTTGAATAAAAATAAAGTTAAAAATAATGATATAATTTTAGCTGTACCATCAAGTGGTCTTCATTCAAATGGCTTCTCTTTAGTAAGAAAAGTTTTAAAAAATATTAAAATTAACAATTTTTTAAAAAAAGAATTATTAATCCCTACAAAGATTTATTCAAATGAAATTTTGAATTTGGTAAAAAATAATTTAATAAATTCTACTGCCAATATTACTGGCGGTGGGCTAATAGAAAATATTCCAAGGTCGATACCTTCAGGTTATACAGCAAATATAAATCTATCAAAAATAAAGCCTTCAAGAATTTTTAAATGGCTTAAAAGGAGAAATATAAATGACATCGAAATGTTAAGAACATTTAATTGTGGTGTTGGTTTTTGTTTAATAACAAATAAAAAAAAAGTCAAAAAGCTGAAAAATTATTTTGATAATAAGTACAGACCTTATGAGATAGGCTATGTATCGAAATCCTCAAAAAAAATTAAATTTACAAATAAAATAAAATGGTAAAAAAAAAAGCATGTATTTTCATTTCTGGCTCTGGAACTAACTTAAAATCTATAATTAAAAATTCAAGGGATTATAATTTTCCAATAAAAATAAATTTAGTTATAACAAATAAAAAAAATGCAGGGGGTATTTATTTTGCTAAAAAATTTTCAATCCCTTATTTAATTTTAAATAAAAACCAAAAAAATTTAGAAAAGATTGCTTTAAATGAACTCAGAAAATATAAAATAAACTTAATTTGTTTAGCAGGTTTTATGAGGATTTTATCAAAAAAATTTGTAAGAAGTTTTAAAGGTCATATAATTAACATACACCCGTCTCTTTTGCCTAAATATAAAGGATTAAATACATTTAAACGTGCACTAAATGATAAAGAAAAAATTACTGGATGCACAGTTCATTTTGTTGACGAAAAATTAGATAATGGAAGATTTATTTTAAAAAAAAGAGTTTGGATTGATAAAAAAGATACTCCAGAGATATTAAAACGAAAAGTTCAAGCTGAAGAATATAAAGTTTACTCTTTTGCTATAAGAAAAATCTATAACTATATTTAAACTTTAAAGAAAAATTCTATTTCTTTCTTTGCATTATCTACCGAGTCTGATCCGTGGACGGAGTTTTTGTCTATAGATAATCCGTATTCTTGTCTTATAGTTCCTTTTTGTGCTTTTTTTGGATCAGTTCCACCCATAATTTTCCTATTATTTTCAATAGCATTTTCGCCCTCTAAAATCATAACTACAATTGGGCCTGATGATAAATATGCACATAATTTATCATAAAATGGTTTTGTTTGATGAACTTTGTAAAATTCAGCAGCTTCATCTTTTGAAATCTGAATTTTTTTCTGTTTTTTTATTTCTAAATTATTTTTAGAAAATTTTTCTTTAATTTTATCTTCTAAATTTCTTTCTACAGCATCTGGTTTTATAATTGAAAGCGTTTGTTCAATGCTACTCATAATTTTCTTCAACAAGTTGATTTAATAACCTTACTCCAAATCCTGTTGCGCCGCCTGAGTTTAAAGCTCCGCCATATTTTGAAAAAGCCATACCAGCAATATCTAAATGTGCCCAAGGGGTCTTATTTAAAATAAATCTTTGTAAAAATTGAGCTGCTGTTGTTGACCCGGCCCCTCCTACATAATTTATATTTTGAACGTCAGCATTTTTAGAATTCATGAGTTTATCATAATTTTTATGAAGCGGCATTCTCCATACTTTTTCTTCAACTTTTTCACCGGCATTGAAGATTTGTTTAGATAACTTGTCATCGTTAGAAAAGAGTCCTGCATATTCGGATCCTAGGCAAACTATTATTGCACCTGTTAAGGTAGCTAAATCAACAATAAATTTTGGTTTAAATTTTTTTTCGGTAAATGTTAACGCGTCCGCTAAAACCAATCGACCTTCTGCATCTGTATTTAAAATTTCTATTGTTTTACCGCTATAAGATTTAACAATATCTCCAGGCCTTTGGGCATTTCCACTTACCATGTTTTCAACAAGTCCCACGACACCAACGGCATTAATTTTTGCTTTTCTCAACGCAAAGTTTTTCATTAAACCAACTACAGTCGCAGATCCTGCCATATCGTAGGTCATATCTTCCATAAATCTTGCTGGTTTTAGTGAGTAACCTCCTGTATCAAAACAAACTCCTTTTCCAACAAATGCTAGTGGCTTAGAATTATTTTTTGCTCCATTCCACTCCATTGTTACAAGATATGATCCTCTGATACTTCCCTGACCTACACCCAGCAAAGCATGCATACCAAGTTTTTTTAATTTTTTTTCATCATATATATTAATTTTTAATCCATCTTTTTTGAGTGAGTTTAATCTTTTTGCATATTCATCAGGATGTAGAACATTACCAGGTTCAGAAACCAAATCTCTTGCAAAAAAAGTTCCCTCTTCCAAAGCTTTGAATTTTAATTGATTTTGAATTGAAGGCTTATTTTTATCACCCACTACATTTATTAAAATAAGTCTAGTATCTTTTTTTGTTTTATATTTTTTAAATTCATAAGATTTTAATTTCAGACCATGAAGAAAATAGCCTAAAAAATTATCATACTTTCCAACTATACTGTCAGAAATAACGAAGTATTCACTATTTTTTCCAGAGTTAACTCTTTTGTAAAATTCTGCTCCTAAATTTTCGATATCAGAAGTTTTTAAATTTTTTTTAATTGATACAAATACTATCTTCTTTTTCGAGTTAACCTCAAAAACAAATAAATTTTTTTTTAAGTCAATTGTTTTTAACAATTCACTTATGTAGGAAAACTCAGTATTAGAAAGATATTTTTTTAATCCATTAGTGCTATATTTTTCATCGCAAAATAACACTAGGTTCGATGATATTTTGTCACTTAATTTTTTTGAATAATTTAATTTAATAGACATAGTTTTTTAAAATGATTTAATAAAGCTTACCCCGAGGTATAAAAAAACCCAAATTTTCGCATTTATCGTCAATTTTTCAGTAAAATTTATCATTTGGTCTACCTATGATTGAAATTCTTAATAAGTTGCTTTAATTATATACAAAAACAGCAACAATGTTTAGCAATAAAATTTATAGGCACTTTTTTAGAGAACTAAGTAAGTATTTTTTCCTAGTATTATTCACTTTTAGTATAATAGTTTGGACAGTACAGGCGG
>MDSW01207108.1_pt1 | contig 23497 bp, 25 predicted proteins | sample 811171 | NCBI WGS metagenome assembly MDSW01 (sample SAMN05326641, study PRJNA326480) | marine metagenome | isolation source: seawater | place: Atlantic Ocean: North West | collected 2012 | reverse complement strand
ATTTTTTTTAAAATAAATTTTATTTCTTCAACGCTTTGGGCTACGCAAATACTTTTTGACATAAAATTCTAAATATTCGAAATCTTTATAATTATCTAAATCAATGGCTTCTTCATCTCCTACCTCAAGAAAATATGGTTTTTTACCGATCCTACATTTATATTTTTTTAAGATCTGGCTTCTTATTCCATAAAGACCAGTTGTCTCTTGAACCAATGGGGTAGCATCCTGACTTCTTGGTAAAATTTTTGGATTATAATTTACTGGATTGTTTTTATACCAAAACCAGGAATAGATTGTTTTAATTGTAGTAATAGAGTCATATTTTTTATTATTTTTTAAAATTTTAATACTTTTGTTTATTGTATCTACACTAAGTAAAGGTGCAGTTACAAATAATTGAAAATAAATATCCGCTTTAATAATTTTTGAATGGTAATTTAACAAATCATTACCATTTGCTGAATCTTTTGATAAATGTTTTAATCTTTCAATAACTTTAATATTTTTGTTCAAACAAAATCTTCTAATTTCTGAACTATCAGTATCGACGTAAACCTCGTCAAAATTACATTTTTTTATCTTGTCTAATAAATAAGTATATAGAGGTTTCTTATTAATAAGTTTAAAATTTTTATTTTTAACTCTTTTTGACTTTGATTTAATTGGTATAATTGCAACTATTTTCATCTAAAATTAATCTTTACAAATTTATTTATATGTTCACAAATTTTTTTTAAATCATTTTCTTTTAAAGATAAGGATGCAGGCAACCACATAAGTTTACCATTGAGATATTTTGAATTGTTTAATGTTTTAAATGTTTTTTTGTAAGGCTTATTGGTATTAATTGGTTTCCAAAAATACCTACATTGAATGTTTCTTTTTTTTAAGTAATTATACAATTTATTTCTTTTATAACATATCACATCCGTCCATAAGGGCACCTCGCCTTTATGCAATTTAAATCCAATAAATCTGAAATTTTTATTTGGCTTTATATTATTAGTGTAAAACTTGTAAATTTTTTTTAGTTTTGAGATCCTCCAGTTTATATCTTGAAGTTGTGACAACCCCAAAGCAGATTGCAAATTTGTAAATTTGAAGTTGTAACCTATCATGTCATAATTATCTTCACCATTTCCAGTCGGTTTATTTCTTCCCTGATCTTTCAACTTACATAATTCTTTAAAAATTTTTTTTTTATTAGTGACTACAATTCCACCCTGTCCTGTTGTTAAAATTTTATTTGGTGCAAAAGAAAAGCAGCCAACTTCACCAAATGTTCCATAAAACTTTCTACCAAATTTTGACATAAAAGCCTCTGCAGCATCCTCAATTACAGGTATTTTTTTATTTTTGGCGATTTTCATGATTTCTCTTATATTTGACCCTCGTCCTGAAGTATGAACCGGAATTATAGCTTTTGTATTTCGAGATATTTTTTTTATCAAATCTTCTAAACTAATTAAAAGGTTATTTTTATCTACATCGACAAGTATCGGTTTTGCCCCTGCGAGGCTTACAGCATTTGCTGTTGCAGGAAATGTTAAGTTTGGAATTAGAACCTCGTCATCTCTTTTTACCCCTATTGCTTTTAAAGATAAAAAAATTGCAATGGTTCCGCTAGTACATGTAACTACGTACTTTACTTTTAAAAGTTTAGATATTTTTTTTTCAAATGCTCTTGTTAAGTTTCCCTCATTAATAAAATTTGAATCTAAAACAGTTTTTAGTTTATTAATACTGTCTTTTTTTTTAATAAAAGGTTCTGCTAATCTAATTACTTTGTTCATAAATATCTTGCAGGATTTCCAACCACCTTTGAATTATCCTTAATATTTCTTATAACTACCGATCCAGCCCCTACAATACAATTTTTTCCAATTTTAATTCCTTGTTTTATTATTGAACCAGCCCCAATGTAAGAGAAGTCTCCAATACTGGCGCCACCGAGTATTATACTTTTTGGTGCCAATGTAACAAATTTTCCTATAGTTACATCATGATGTATTTGTGATCCTACGTGAATTTTTACTCCATCTTGAAGGCTAACCCTAGATGAAACGAATGCTAATTTATTTATCAATATTCCTTTTTTTTTCTCAATTTTTTTTAGGGTTGATGGGGATACTAAAGAATTTTGGGAAATTAAATTAATTACATTATTCCCATAAATAGATTTTAATTTTTCTCTCATCTTTCCATCATCTACTGCTATTATTACTTGTGGATTAAATTTTTTCTTAATTTTTTTCCACTCGATTGGGTTTTCTTTTCCTAAATTTTTATGCTTATAAAAATATTTTTTATTTTTAAAATTTGATATTAAACCCAAGTAAAATCTTTTGTTTTCTAGAATAAAATCGTCAAAATCTGGATCAACTCCAACCATACAAAAGTTTCTTTTAATCATATAATTCATTAAAATTTAAAGTCAGTTTTGCCAATTTTTTATTTTATCAATTAACTTCATAGTATCATTAGCAAATTTTAGATCACATACTGTATTGTAATCATTATTGAGAATAGCTTTATGTTGTTGAAGGTAAGTGAAGTTATTATTGAAATTTCTTAAATTTTTTTTAAGAGTTTTATTTTTATATTTAATAATGTATGAGTTAGAGATTAAATCTAAGCTAACAGCAAAGTCTTTAGCATCAATAAATATTAATCTTTTTGGTATTCTTGAAAAGTAATTAAGATCAAGACTTAAATTAGTTTTTTTTACTTTTCCATTTAAGTAAAGATAATCCTCGGTATTTTTTGTAATTTTTGATATCCGTCCTCTCTTAACAAATTTTAGAGATATTTTGCCAAATATCCACCTTATGTAATCAATTTCATGACTTAGATCTAAAATGACTCCTCCACCTTTTGACTTATTTGAGCTACTTGATTTTTTAAAATTAATATTTTTTCTCCATACAGGTAGATAAGAATTAGATACAACTTTGATATTCAATAATCCTTTTTTTTTCAAATTGTTTTTTAAATTCTGAATTAATGGATGAAATCTTAGATTGTATCCAACAAAAACTTTATTTTTTTTTATTTTTACTTTTTTAAATTTATCAAACAAAGGCTTTTCAACTAATATTTTTTTATTTTTAAAATTTTGTTCAATGTAGTTAAGATGCTTAAAATGTTCAGATGTATTTGATGAAATTACCACATAATCAAAATTTAATTTTTTTATATCTTTAATATTTTTAATAATAAAATACTTTTTAATTTTTCTTTTTGTTAATATAAAAATATTAGAAAAATTTAAAAATTTTTTTAATAGCATTGCATGTCTTTCTCCGATAGACCCAAAACCAATTATTAGTGCTGTTTTTTTTTTATTATTTATTTTTTTCATTATCTAATATTTTTTTTATTTCTTTCTTAAATGAAATATTCCCCTCATCAAAATGTATAGAATTACTTGAAAGATCAGATTCATTTTGCCATTCAGATTGACTCAAATTAAAATAATATTCTAATTTCGAATTTATTTCTTGTTTGTTGCAGTTGATTAAAAAATAATTTGGTTTTTTTATTATGAGATATGGATTAATTTGATTTTTATCAACATCACCAATTAAATTTAAAAAAATGGTTTTAAAACCTCTGCTTAATAATTCGATACCTAAATTTGAATGCAAACAGATACATAAATTTGTTTTATTAGCAGTGATTAAACTGTTTTCATTTTTCCATTCAAATTTATCTAAATATTTTTTATAAAATTTTAATTCTTTATTTAAAAGATTATATTTGCCTTTATCTGCTCTATTTGCTGACAAAGCAACATGAGGAATAATATCTTTTTTTTTTGCAAACTCTTTTACATAATTACATGTTTCTATGAGTTTTTTAGTATGAAGTTCGTGCGCATTTTCCCTGAATTCAGATATTAACAATAAAGGAATTTCTTTACTAATTCCTTTTTCAAGAATTATCTCATTATTTTTAATTGAACCTAATGAGATATATTCTGATTTTACAATTTTTGATAAAAACTCAGTATCTTGCGTATGATATGTAACAAATAAATCACAAGTTTTTCCAATTAAATATTCTTTTAAAAACTTTTTGTCATAATCATCGTAGTAACTGTGTTGGTAAGTAATACAAAATATATTTTTACATAAATTTTTTATTTTGAAAGAGTATTCTTCTCGATCGTTACTAATAATAATTTTAGGTGAGTGTGTTTCAACCAAGCTTTTTAAATATATGTCCTTTAAAGAGTGTGTAAAAAAAAATTTCAAAAGATTAATTAAGATTCGATTGATGCAAAAAAAATTAATTTCTTTTAAATTTGCAACATCATATGAGATATCTTTAAATGATAATTTGCTATAATTCCTATCCATTAAAAGAATATCTTTTTTTAAAATCTTTTTAAAAGTAAATTTTATCAATTAAATAATGTTTATTTTAAGGGACTTTTAAGACGCCACTCGTTGCCTTTTTTTTCCCATAGATGATCTAAACGCCAAGAGTCTGCGATATCCCAAAATTGTGAGTCGGTGATATTCAAGTACTTTAAAAACTCGTTGTAGTATTTTTTTGGAAATTCTCCCTCATATTTCTGAACTAAGGATATCGCCTCTTCACGTGTTAGGTGACCAGCTCGTATCTCATGTGATGCGTCTTCAACACATCTCCCTAAACCAAATTTAATAAACCTCATGTAATAGTGCATTCCATCAAATTTGTCATCCAAGCTTGCATACTTTGAATATGTACCCTCTGTTCTCTCTGGATTGGGTTTGAAGTTTAAGTGTTTTGTCACATAATAATAATTTTCTTGCGGAATCCATTTTTTATAGTAACCATAAAAATACTCACCTTCAATTCCGGCATCCAAAAGTTGTTCTTGTGAGGGAGGTTTATAAAAAGTTAGATCAGAATTTGAAAAATTATCTTTTGAAAGATAATCTTTTTCTTTTAAACCAAAGTTAATAAGTTCCTCTAAATTACTGCCTTTAAAATACTGTTCTGACCACTCAGTAACTGATCTAAAAGGTTTATCAACATGTTTTGGATCTCCAGAATATTCTAACTCGCCATTTTCACCATAAAAAACAAGTTTGATTTTCATCTGAAGTGCGATGTGGAAAGGATACGATACCTGTCCTAATACAAAAACATGGAATGCATCGCCTAGTTCTTCTAGACAAAGCCTTGCTAACTTTCTTTGAAACAAATTATTGGGCCTAAATAAAATATTATTAAAACCAGAGTCAATTTTAGATTGTAAGTTTTGTAAGCCTATTTCGGTATACTCTAAAGGTGACCATGTTACTGTTAAAGGATTCATGTTGTACTTATGTTTTAGCTGGTGTGCAACATAGCCAGAATCCTTGCCACCACTACTTGGAACAATAATATCGTATTTACCGTCTTTACTTCTATGACGATCTAGTAAATCTCTTAGTTCTCTCTCACGTTCTTTCCAGTCTGTTTTCTGTTTTAATTCTTCGTTTTTACAACCACTACAAATTCCATCTTTATGAAAGATAATTCTTGGTCTTTGATTTGACATTACACAATTTTTACACCATTTTACTTGTTTAGGAACTTTGTCTACTTGTTTTTCTAATTTAGACTTTCTCATATTTTATTATTAATTAGATTTGATAAAAAATTAATTCCATTTTTACCACTTTTTTCTGGATGAAATTGTATACCATACAAATTATTTTTTTTGATACCAGAGCAAAATTTTAAATTTTCATACTCGGTCAAACAAAATATATCAGCTAAATTTTTTGGTTGGGCATAAAAAGAATGTACGAAGTAAAAAGAGTTCATATTTTTAGGTATCGAATTGTTTTGATTTGTGGTTTCTACCTGGTTCCAACCTACATGCGGTACAATCATTTTATTTTTATCAAGACTTACAACATTGCCCTTTACAAGCCCAAGACCTTTAGTTTTTTTAAATTCTTCACTTTGTTCAAAAAGAAGTTGAAAACCTAAACATATACCTAAAAATGTTTTTCCAGTATTTAAAAAATCAGAGATAGTACTATCAACATTTTGCTTAATTATATTTTGCATAGCTACATCAAATGCACCAACTCCTGGCAAAACTAGCATATCACAGCCCATTAGTATCTTTTTATCGTTAGAAAGAATTGGTGTGCAGTCTAGTTTTTTAAAAGCATTTGAAATACTAAATAGATTGTTAACGTTGCAACTGATTATTCCTATTTTTTTCATTTTTTAAATATTTTTTTAAGATTGGGTAGAGAAAAAGAGTTATATTCTGATTTATCCCTAAGGCCCATAAAAAACTCTTTGTTACCAGATGTTTTTATATTTTTTTCAAAAGACTTTAAATAATGATAATGAAAAGCTGATGAAATGGCAACGCCACTAAATTTAAAATTAATTAAAAGGTTTTCAATATCATTGATTTTTCCTGCTCCTCCATGGATAATTAATGGTATATTTATATCTTTATAAATTTCTTTAATTAGCTCAATATCGAAACCCATTCCTAGTCCTTCTTTAGCTATTGAGGTTAATATGATTTCACCTGCCCCTAAGCTCTGTATCTGTTTTATCCAATCTTTTACTTTTAAATTACTACAGTTTCTTCCACTTTCAGTAAACACAAAGTATTGATTGTTTAATTTATTTACCTCTACAGAAACTGAAATTGTAGAACTTCCAAAAGTCTCGACAGCTTGCTTAATAAAAAGTGGGTTTTTTATTGCAGCGCTATTAATTGAAACTTTGTCTGCACCGGCACGTAATAATTTAATAATATCATTTATAGATCTTATTCCGCCACCGACTGTTAAAGGAATAAAAATATTTTTTGCTGTTCTTTCGACAATTTCAAGTAATGTATTTTTTCCGTATAGACTTGCAACTACATCTTGATAAATAATTTCATCTGCACCTTCTTCATAATATTTTTCAGCAAATAATTCAGGTTTTCCTAAAACTCTTAGTCCCTCTAAATTTATACCTTTTACTAATGAGTCAGCTTTAATATCTAGCCTAGGTATTATTCTACATTTTGGTAATTTTGAATTTTCTATCATTTTTTTATCTATAGATAACTTTATAATTTAAATAAAATTTTTAAGTTATTTTTATAAATTTTGATTTTTTTGATTTTAAATTTTCGTTCACTGTATTTCTGAAAACTCTTATCATTAATTTATGGATTAAACTTGAAACGTTTAATGAGGGGAGTTTACAACTGCCCTCGAATATACTCTCAGCAATTTTATTTGTAAGATCACTTTGATAAGGAATTTGAAATTTAATTTTTTTTATTTTTTGCGAATTAAAATAAGTTGCAATATTACTAGACTCGTCTATTAGAATTTTTTTTTTATCAAATCCAATATTTATTTTGGATGCTTCAAATCCGTCCCTTTCATCATTAATGAAAAATTTATCCATTTTACGCGTTGAAAAAATAAGAGTGCCACCAAACTCAACAAAACCCTTTCTTTTTGATTTATATATTTTTCTATGTAGAAAATTTTTTTCCAAAAAAATATTTTTTGAAGATGTTAGAAATAAAAATAGGTCTAAATAGTGAATTAGATTTGATCCAATATTAATATTAGAACCCTTCACTGACATTTTAATTCTAGAGTCTTTAACCCTTTTTTTTAACTCCAAATAATCTGGGTAAATCCTGCAAGGTGTGTTTACCCAAGCTTTAATATTTTGCTTTTTAAATATTTTCAAACATTCGTTAAATGACAATTCATCTTGAAAAACAACTTTCTCAATTAGAAAGTTCCTTATAATATTTTCACTACACAATTTCTTTATTAGTTGAAGGCGATTTTTGCTTGTTGTAGATAAAATCACTAAATCTGTTTTGTGTATTTTTTTTTTGATATTTTTATAATTGAAAGTAATACTATTTAAATTTTTTCTAGTTTTATATTTGGAATATTTTTTTTTTATTTTTTGTAAAGTTTTTTTATTTTTTTCAATTATATTTAAGTTAATTTTGTTTTTTAATTTTAAAATACCCTGAAGATGTCTTTCACCTATTCTGCCACATCCAACTAACATTATATTTTTGACCGTCACTATTTTACCATTTAGCTAATTTATAACCTTGATTTATAATTGACTCTCTTGCCACCTGAAGTCCATCACCTACAAAATTAAGTAAATTTGCTGTCGACAATGCGTCGATTTCCTTTTTTTTAAAACCTTCTAAAAAATGTTTATAATTACCTGCTCCTCCTGAAAATATCAGCGGTTTATTAAATATCTTTGGTATTTTTCTAAGAATTCTAAAATCATATCCATTTCCTGTTCCATCTCTATCTATTGAATTTAATATCACTTCTCCAATTGGTAAATTTTTTATCTTTTTAAATATTGAATTCAAATTTAGATTTATTTCTTTAGATCCACCATTTGAATAAAATTTAATTTTATCATTTTTATTTTTATAATCTAAAGATCCAATTAAACATTGTTCACCAAAAGTTTTGGCTAGTTCCCTAATTAATTTTATATTTAAAAGACTGGTATTCAAAACAAGTTTGTCTGCACCGGCGTCAATATAATTTTTTGCAATTTTTAAAGAGTCTATTTTTCCTCCAACGGATAGAGGAACAAAACAGTCTTTCATGAATTTTTGTAAAATTTTACAAAACTTTTGAGTATCAGTATTTTTTCTAGAGACATCTAAAATGATTATTTCATCGACGGATTTTGTAATCAAAGAAAAATTATAATTTTTTTTTAACCAGTCTAGATTACCAACTTTCTGTAATCTAAAATTTCTGCTTAAATAAAAGTTTTCCTCTTGATACAAAAGCGTAAAAATTAGCCTTTTTTTGAGCATTAAGTTAATTGAATAAAATTTTCGATTACCTTTAAGCCATTACTTTGACTTTTTTCTGGGTGAAACTGGGTTGCAAAAATATTTTCGTTATTAAATGAAGAAAGAAAGTTAATTCCATACTCTGTTGTTGAAATATTTTTTTCAAGCTTCTCTTGAAGCATTCTATATGAATGAACAAAATAAAAATCTGATTTATTCTTTAATCCTTTAAATAATTTATTCTGTGGATCAAATTGAACAGAATTGAAACCTACGTGCGGAATTTTCTTATTTTTTGTTTCACTATTTGTGAATTTCTTTATTTTATTTCGTATTACTCCCAAACCAACTGTATACTTATCTTCAGTACTTGATTGCCCGAGTAGTTGCATACCGAGACATATGCCAAATAAAAAATTTCCTTTTTTGATAGTTTCGTAAATTGCTTGGTCAATATTTTTTTTTTTTATTTGAGTCATTGCTTGATGGAATGAACCAACTCCTGGAAGTATTAGTATATTTGAATTTGAAATTTTTTTTGGATTATTAGTAATATCAGTTTCTATATTTAAATATTTAAATGCATTCATAATGGAATGCAAATTTCCCATACCATAATCAATGATCATTACTTTTCTAGATTTCATTCAATCGAAAAAGTAGGCATCCACTTACCTTTGATTTTTTTAAATAGTTTTTTATTTGCCCACTTGTCTAAAATATTATCAAATTCTTTTTTTGAAATTTTAAAATAATTTAAATATTGAGGGACAAACTCTGATGGATAATGATTATCATACAATCTTACCAGATTTTTTGCCTGTGATCTGGTCATAGCGCCCCTTCTAATTTCAATTCCCGCATCTTGAGTAGCTCTACCAAACCCAAACTTTAGGTACATTAAGTAAGTATGCAAAGAATATAAAGCCTGATCATTTTGTGCAAAATTTGTAAATGTTCCAATATTTGTATCTTCTGTTTCTTTCAAACCGCAATATTTTTTTGCAAATAAATAATTTTTATAAGAGTCCCAATTTTCAAAATATGACCAATGTGTTAATTTAATTTTTTTTAGCTTTGAGTCTTCCGGAAAATGAAAAAAGAATTTTTCTGAATTTTTTGCTTTAATTTTTTTGATAATTTTATCATAACCATCCTCAAGGTATATATCTTTTTGATATTTTGTATCATAAAAAGGTTTGTTTTTTGTATGATCTGATCCGCCATATTCAACCTCACCATCTTCTCCATAAATAATTAAATTTATATTCATCGATGTAGCAATATTGAGAACGGTAGTGTGTATGGCAATTAACCAACCATAGTATGGGAATCCTTTAAATTTAAAACCAAATTTATTTAATTCGCGCATTACTTTTTTATTGGGCGTTATATGAATGTGATCATACCCAGAATTAATAAAATTTTTCAAATTTTTATTACCAATATCTGTTTCCAATTCGGGTCTTACTGTGATTGTAAGCGGATTAATTTTAAATTTTTTTTTTAAAATATATGAAACATATGATCCGTCTTTCCCACCACTAACAGGTACGATGCAGTCATACGTATTATCTTTTCCATTTTTAAAAATTTTTTTTAAAATTTTCTGTCTTTTTGACCAATTAATCTTTTTTTTCTCTTTTGACCATCTGCATGCATTACATGAACCATTTATGTCAAATGTTATCCTTGGTCTTGTAGAGGTATTTAGACAAGTCGAGCACCAAAAAATTTTATTTTTAATTTTCATTTTTTAAATAGCAGACCAACCTCCGTCTACAATCAAGTTTGTACCTGTAACATAACTTGAATCCTCATTTGCTAGAAATAGTATTGCAGATGCTACTTCATCTGGTTTACCTAATCTTTTAAGTGGGGTTTGTTTTGAATAATTTTTAATAAAATTTTTATCTTGTTTTCCAAAACCCTTTGCGTCACCCAATATTCCGCCGGGACTGATACTATTTACTCGTATGTTAAACTTTCCATAATATGATGCGAGTTGCCTACATAAATTTATTATCCCTCCTTTGATAATTGAATAATTCATATTTTCTCTAAGTCCTGTATTTTTATAAATCTCCATATTTTGACCTAAAAATCCGTAAATTGATGAGAGCAAAATTACAGATCCTTTAATATTCTTTTTTTTCATAAATTCACATATCTTGAATGAAATCCAAGAATAAGAATTAAGATGATAATCAATATTTTTTCTCATAATATTAAGTTTGTTATCGACAAAGTTGCTAAACTTCCAATCGCCACTAGTAGGATATGAACAATTAATAAATATATCTGGGCAACCAAAATTTTTAAGTATTTTATTAATATTTTTATCGAGACTGGTCATATTAGAACAATCAAAATTTATAAACTTTATAAATTTATTTTTTTTTCTCATAGTTTTGTTATTTTTATTTGATATTTTTTTTATATCTAAAACAAAAACTTTCGCATTTGTTGATGATAATCTATTCAGGACAGACTTCCCTATTAAACCCAGACCTCCCAGAATAAAAATTTTTTTATTTTTAAAATTATATATTGTTAAATTTTTTTTTATCATTTCCTATAATTTTTTTGACTAAATTTAAATCATTTATCGTATCTATATCTATCGATCTATTTTGCGGCATTACGTATATAGAGGTATCTTTAAAAAATAAAGTATCAGAGTTAATTAGTCTTAATCTATTCCAAATATATATTGCTGCATTCATTTCAAATACTCTAGGCGATGACTGTCTTCTCACGAATGAGCTCCACCTTCTCGATGGTGTTTGGTATTCCTTTTTTTTGGTATTATTTTTTTTAATTTTTTTTATGAGTTTTATTTTTTTGTTTTTCATCTCAACCATGTTGAAATAAGGATTTTTTTTTGCTTCACAAACAGAAAATAAGTTATTTGTTTTTTTTTGTTTAAAAATTTTGATTGATCTACGAATATCCTTTACAGTTCTCAAGGGTGAAGTGATATCTAAATCAACGCAAATATTAAATTTAGTTTGAAAATATTTTTCCGATGAAAGTAAAGCATGTCTTATTGCAAGAATCTTTGATGCATAATCATTTGATAAAGATGCTGGCCTCAAAAACCATGTTTTTGCTCCATATTGCTTTGCAATTTTTTGTATTTTTTTTGAGTCTGTGGAAACAACTATTTCGTCAAATACTTTTGAAGCAACAGCTTGTTTAATTGTTATACCTATTAAAGGTAAATTATTTATTTTTTTTAAAGCTTTGTTTGCTATCCCTTTAGAATTTCCTCTCGCACAAATGGTACAAAGTATTTTCATTTAAATTTTATTAAATTTCATCTAATGCGTTATTGAAATCTTTAATATGGCCAATATCTAACCACTCTTTATTTTTAATTTCAAATGTTCCAACTTTAAAATTATTTTTTTTACAGGATGATATAAGATCTGTAATATTATAATATCGATTTTTTGGTATTAGTTTTACAATTTTTTTATTGAGAATATACAATCCTGTATTTGCAAAAAGTTTTAATTTTGGTTTTTCTTCTATAGAAATTAAATTTTTATTCTTATCAATTTTACAAGAACCATATGGGAAATTGAAATCTTCTGGCGATACAACCAATGTCAACATAAACTTATTTTTAATATGGAAATCATATATATTTCGAAAATCAGTTTTAAAAACAGTATCACAATTTGTAAGTATAAAATTATTGCTTAAATTTTTTTCAAAGGATCTTACTGAACCTACAGTTCCAAGAGGGTTTTTTTCTTCATGAAGATTTATTTTATAATTTTGACTCCTCTCTTGAAAATACGATTTTATAATTTTTGATTTATAATTTATTGTAATATGAAATCTTTTTAATCCATTCTGGGCGAAAGAACTAATAATATGGTCAATAACAGGTCTTTCCTTTAAAGGTACTAAAGGTTTTGGTAAAACATTCGTATAAGGTTTTAATCTTGTTCCTTCCCCCCCAGCCATAATAACTATATCAATATTTAATGGACTATTTTTTTTCTTTAAATTATTTTTAAAAACATCATCCCAGGTAAAAATTTTTATTAACTTTCTTTTTTTATCGATAAGCGGAACTATTCCATACTGATATTTTATAACTTGTTTTCTTATATTATTAAGATTGTAATTATTATTGAAATATACTTTTGGTTTTTTATTAAAAATATTTTTAATACTACTATTTGTTTTTCCACCACGTAAAAGGAAACTTCTTATATCTCCGTCAGAAATGGTTCCAAGAAGTTTTTCATTTTGGTTGATAACCGCTAATGTTCTAAAACCACTTTTTTTAATTTGTTTATAAACAGAGTAGATTTTATAATTAGGTTTCACTACAAGAAGTTTATTTATTTTTTTATTTTTTTTCATAAATTTTTAATTAACTTATAGTTTATTATTCTTAACATTTTACCCGCAGCTTGACCTGAACCGTATAAAAATTCTTTATTGGGTAATCTTTTAATGCCTTTATTAATTTTATTTAAAGCATGAAAAATTAAATTTTTATTATAAGGAACTGAAAATACGCTTCTTGCCATTGGTCTTCCTTTTTGTCTATTTCCGATGTTTATTGAAAATTTATTAAAATAAGGCATTTCAATAATACCACTTGATGAGTTACCAATTATACAGTCAACATGTTTTAAACATGAGTGAAAAAAAGACTGACCTAAGGATTTTATTAAAATTGCATTTTTATTTTTTTTTAACAAACTTTTTTATCTCCCTTACTATAATTTCATGTCCTTTATCTTGATTTGGATAAGTAAAAATAAATAGAGTATCGTTAAAATTTTTAAGAACATCTAGAAGAATTTTTATTTGTTTATCCGGTAGTATTTTTCCTTTTGTTTCAGGGTGCAAAGTTACCAAAACATTTTTATTTAAAAAATTGAATTTAAATTTTTTCTCTATTTGTTTTTTCGGCAAAAAATTTTCTCTTTTAAGATTATCTAAAAATAAACTTCCAATAATAAAAACATTTTTAGGGTTCTCACCCATTTTGATAATATTTTTTTTGGATATTTTATTTGTTACAAAATGATATTTGGACATTTTAGAAATAGAATTTCTGAAAATATTATCAATCGAACCTTCGGTCACTTCTCCTCCTTGTATATGAAAAATTGTAATTTTATTCAAAACACATGCTAAAGCTACAGCAAATGTTTCATATCTATCTCCAAATAATATTACTGCATCAGGTTTTTGTAGTTTTAAAAAGTTAGAAAACTTAATTAAAGTCTTTGAAAATATTTTTTCTACATTCTGGAAATTTATTTTTTTTTTATTTAAGTTTATACATTTATAAATTTTAATATTGTCATTTATTATCTCTTTAATAGTATTTCCAAAAAAGTTTGACAAATGTGTTCCGGATATAATTAATTTCAAATTTATTTTTTTAAATTTTTTTTTTTCTAATAAAATATTTTTTGTGAGGCCATATTCAGCTCGAGTAGTTGATATTAAGAAAATTTTTTTTTTCATAGTTTTATAAGTTCATCTTTTTTAAAATTTTTTTTAGCTTGTTTTCCTAATACTTTTTTCCAAAATATCGGCGAAATTCCATGTCCAGGTCTTTTACATGTAATATTATGAACCGTAAATTTATCTTTTCTTCTTATAAATTTATTTGCAACAATTGACTTTCTAATTTTATTTCTATTTTTTTTTTCACTTGGGGTTACAAATTTATCTTTTTTTCCTAGAGCGATTTCAATATTTCTTATACCTTTAATCATGTTTACTAATTGCCTCTCATTAATACTCGCTTTGTGGTCAGGACCTTCAAGATTACCATTTAAAGTAAAGTGTTTTTCGATTACCTGAGCACCCATTGTAACTGCTCCAATAGATGCTTCGATACCTAATGTGTGGTCAGAAAAACCGACTTTGATATTAAATTTTGATTGTAAAAACTTAATGCTATTTAAATTTGTATCTTTAAAAGGTGTTGGGTAATCACTGTTACAGTGTAGTAGAACAATATTTTTTTTTTTTGTACCATTTGTAGTTAAGATTTTTATTGCTAATTTAATATCATTTATTTCTGAAGCCCCTGTTGAAAGTAGAACTTTTTTTTTAAATTTTCCTAATTCTATTAGATAAGGGAGATTTGTTATTTCACCTGATGGAACTTTAAAAATTTTTAATTTTAAGGATCTTAAGAATTTTAAACTTTCTATATCGAAAGCGCTTGATAAGAAAATTATATTTTTTTTTTTGCAGTATTGTTTAATTTTTTTTTGTTTTTTATAAGATAATTCTAATTTTTTTAATAATGCATATTGGCTTTTAAATAATTTGTTTTTTTGGTAATCAGCCAAGGAAGCTTTTGTTGTAGAAATATTAGATGTTCTAAATGACTGAAATTTTACAGCATCTGCTCCTGCTCTTTTTGCAACATCAACCATTTTGAAAGCTCTTTTTAAACTTCCATTATGATTTACTCCTGCTTCAGCAATTATAAAAGTTTTATTGCTTTTCATCAAAATCAAATTTTCTTAATTAAATTTATAGTTTGAATGAGATCATTAAGACCTTGTGCGGGCTTAACCAGCTTTCCAGTTGATACTAATTTTTCAAAGCATTTCATTTGTGCATAAAATCCGGTTTTAAATTTAATGTCTTTTTTATTAACCTGAATTTTCTTTGTATTAAATTTACGATCAACTATTATTCCATTCTCCAATGGTTTATAAATAATTGTGTGGCGGTTTCCAAAAAGACTTACAGACCAACCTCCTGGAGAGCCCCAATTTGAAATATATGTACCAATCAATTTATTTTTAAACTTTAACGAAATTGTGATATTTTTATAAATTCCTTGATTATTACAAAAGGATTTAAGCTCTTTATATTCCCCACCAAAAAATCTTATTAGATCAATCGTATGAATTCCATTGGCATAAATCCAATTTTTATAAACTTGTTTATTTATTTTATTACTAATTTTCCAAAACCTCTCATGCCCTTCGATTAAAAAAGCTTTGGCTCCACCGTGTTTCTTTAAAAAATCTTTCCCCTTTTTAAAAACAGAATAAAATCTTCTATTAAGACCAACCATATTTTTTACTTTAAATTTATTTGCCATTAATTGCAGATTTTTAGTTTGTCTGTAATTTAGTGCGGCAGGTTTTTCAAAAAAAAAGGTGGTTTTATATTTAATAACTTTTCTTAAAACTTTATACATATTTTCTGCACTCACAAATACAGCAATTGCGTCCGGCTTCTCCTGTGAAATCATATTATCTATTGATTTATAAACCTTTTTAATTCTAAATTTTTTTGCTAAAAAATATGCTTTTCTTGATGTCCTAGAATGGATACCTACAATTTTAAATTTATTAATTGTGTTAATCGTTTTAAGATGTTCTTGGCAAATAATTCCTGCGCCAATTACTACAAGTCTAATCATTAAATATTATAAATTTTGGATAATTCTTTATTATTGTTTACTTGAAACCACTCAACAGTTTCTCTTAAACCATCATGAAAATTTTTTGAAACTTTCCAATTAGTATTTTTTTTAATTAATGAATTGTCACATTTTAATCTCTCTACTTCGCTACTTTTCTTTCTTACTCTTTTTTTATCTTTAATAATTTTACAGTCAGAATTAAGAAATTTTTTAACATTAAGAACAATATCTTTCACTGATATTTCTTTACCAGTTCCAACATTTATTATTTTTCCATAAAACTTATCGCATCTAAGAACATCTAGATAAGCCTTAACTGTATCTTCTACAAATAAGAAATCTCTTTTGGGTGTTAAATTTCCTAATTTGATTTCTTTTTTATTTAATGCTTGCAGAATAATAGTTGGTATGATCGCCCTTGGTGATTGCCTTGGACCAAAGGTATTAAAAGGTCTTATAATTTTAACCGGCGTATTAAAAGAATTATAGTAGCTGATGCCTAATTGATCTGCTGCAATTTTGCTTGCAGCGTAAGGTGATTGAGATTTCATTGGGTGTTTTTCATCTATCGGGACATATTGAGCTGTTCCATAAACTTCGCTTGTTGAAGTTAGAATTACTTGATCTATTGAAAGGTTTTTTGACGATTCTAATACATTAAGAGTGCCTTCTACGTTTGTTTTATAGTAAGCTGAGGGTGATAAATAAGAATACGGAATTCCAATTAATGCTGCTAAATGCAATATATTTTTAGTTCCTTTTGCAGCCTTATAAACAGAATCGTAATCTCGTATGTCTCCAAAAATAAATTCTATATCTTTTTTGTATTTAGAGTTTGATAAACAGCCAAGATTATATTCGGAATTGTATCTATCAAAAGCAATAACTTTAAAACCTTTTTTAGTAAAATACTCACATAAATGAGATCCTATGAAACCAGTGGCACCAGTTATTAGTATCTTTTTCATATTTTTTTAATTTAAATTATTTAATGAGATTTTAGAAACTAAATTTTAATTTTGTCCTGCAATTTCTTTTTTTAATTCTCTTGCCGGAGATAAATAATTTCCTTTTCTATAACCAAACCATAAAACTTTTTTAGCCCAATCTTTCCAATCCATCAATTGGTCTTTTGATCTATCAATTTCAACAAAATATTGGCCAGATTTAATTTCTATTTTTTTTCCTTTAAAAGCATTTATATAAAAATCTAAAATATTGTAGTGCATTGAAAATTTTATATTGCCTTTTACCATTGGTTTTCTTAGTAGTTTATAATTAAACCAAACAGCTTCCTCGATTAATAGATCATACTTTTTATCTTCCATAATTTGTTGTAATAATACAATAGACTCTTTATAAAACTCTTTAATTTTATCTTTAATAAATAATTGTATAATTGCAAATTCACCAGGTGGCCAATAAATCTGAAGCCATTTATCTGAATAAATAAATTCTGCTTTACCATTAGTTATTCCTACAGCATTATCTTTTAAAATTTTATTGACTGCAGTAATAGCTGGAAAATCTTCCTCATTGTTAACATTCATGAATTTTTCAAATATTGTTTTATATGAACAATTTGGATGTAAAGCATAAATTAACATACTAGGCACTTGCAAAATTTTATTAAAATACAAAAATTCACTTGTAGATGCAAATGTCCTTGTTTTAATCCAATCATCTTTTGGCATATCTTTTGTTGAGATGACAAATTCTTGGGTTTCAAAAATGTTGTCTGCTGGAGTTTCATCTAATGAACCATGTTGGTTTACAATTGGAGCTTTCACAGTTTCAAGTTCGTATTTTTTTATATATTCTTGCTGTGCCATTTCTGCATTAGGTAATATTGACAAGTTTGCATACTGAATTCTATTGTGCTGTCCAGAAATTATTAAATCACTTACACCGTTTGCAAATTTCTCGTAGTTGTCACCTGGTAAACCAATTATAAAATCAGAATAGGTTGGTATGCCATCTGCAGCAAATCTTTTTTGTAAAATTTGATAATCTGTAATAGAAATATTATCTCTTTTAATAGCTTTTAAGGTATGTGCATCTGTAGATTGTAGGGCGATATTAATTCCTTTTGTTAACCCATACTTAAATAAAGCCTTTTGTACTTTGTAAGATCTTTCTCTAGCATTTTTTGTACTTTGAACTGATAGAATGTGAGGATAACCTATTGTTTGCTTTAATTTTCCTGCATATTCAACGATATCATAATCTCTAGGAAGCATTCCAAAATTAGCATCACAAACATATATGAATTCTACTTTATTTTTTGCAAACCAATCTAATTCTTTATAAAGTCTCTCAATTTCAAATCTTGCTACTCTAGAGTTTATTGCAGATCCCCAATCACAATATGTACAAGAAAAAGGACATCCGCGATTTGTTTCCCAACTTACAATCCATTTCTCATCAGGGTTTTCTTCCATTAATTTATTAAAGACTCCACTAGTATATGGTGAGGGACATCCTTCAAAATTTCTTAATCTTGGTAAATTAGGATTATTAATCATTTCTTCGCCACTGAGATAGCTCAATCCAGGTATTTTTCTCCAATCTAAACTTGGGTAATTTTCTAAAATTGCATTGATTGTTCTTTCACCTTCCTGATGTGATACCACATCTATAAACCTATTATCTTTAAGAAACTTTTCTGCTTTGTCAGGAACGGATGGACCCCCAAAAATAATTAAAACGTTTTCCTTAAGACTTTTTAATTTTTTGGCAATTGCTAGAGAAATATTTAAATTCCAAACATAAGTACTAAATAAAACTATGTCCTGATCGTATAATTTACTTACACATTGGTCTAGTAAAAGTCTTTTATATATCGTAGTCTGAAATTCATATCTTGAAGGATCTTTAGAATTATGCAAAACATATGCCTGGAGTAATCCAATAGAATAAGGCATATAAAAATTATCAGAAAAACCATTATTAATTTGAACAGATCCGACTTTAATTTTTTTATTCGACATTATGATTTTAATTATTTTTAAATTTCTCTAAAGTTTCTTTGAAAGTAATCTTATATTGCTTTATCTTAGAATAATCTAATTTAGTCCATTTTTTCAAATCAAAATAGTTATACCTTTTACTACTTTTATCAAAAAAATTATTTGCTTTATTTTTTTTCCAATGAACATTTAAATCAATCGATAATCTACTTTTCTTTGATCTGATATGTGTTCTATGTAAACATAATTGATCAAAAATAACTAATTCGTTCTTTAAGGATTTGCCAAGATACTTTAAATTTTTGTAATATTTTTTTCCATCAGAGAAATCTTTAATCTTTTTTAAAAAATTTCTTTTAATATTAAGAGGCTTATAAAATTGAATACAATTATTTTTTATATCTCCAAATACCATAATACTAATTACACTGTCTGATGTTTGTCCATTCCAAGCATCGGAGTGTATTTTATTTGTTGAGTAACTTCTTTTATCATACTCTTTTTTCTTTTTGACCGACTCTCCTTTTTTAATTCGTAAACCAACAAAAGCTGCTTTGTCTATGTGTTGTAAAAGCTGAAACTTAGAAAGTAGTTTCACCATGGAATTGTGGAGATCATTATACTCCTTAATTATCTCTTTTTTTGGTTGAAATGAACCACTTGGAGTTATAATTGGAAGTTGAAAAATTTCTTTTTCATAAATTTGTAAAAAATTGTCAACTTTTTTAAAATTTTTTTTAAAAAATATTTTTAAACTTTTAAATATTATTTTTTTGACGTTTTTTTGTATTGGAAGAATATCAGACTTATTTAATTTAAATCTAAGCAAAATTCCCTCGTCATTTGACGGCTTTATCTTGTTTCCTCTTATAAAATTATAGACTGACTCTCTTGCTTTTGTAATTTTGTTTGAATTATATTGCGTTTGCATAATCTAATCTCTTTTAGTTATCCTAACATAAAGAGGGAAAAAATCATTATAGTACTTAGAATATTTTTTTGTTAGGTCAAAAAGTATTGGTTTATTACTCATTGTTATGGTGTTTTTTACCTTTCTAAATATATCAATAGTTTTATAGGGAATCTTATTTTGTAAATAGTGCTTAAAAGAATTCTTTTTACTAACTTTATTAATTGAAAACTTGTGCTTTGGTAAAATATAAATTTTAAAATATTTATCTACAATTTTTTTTGCTATATCTAATTCTAATCCGTCTTTTTTATTTAAAATTTTAGCAATTGAGTAATTGAAGATTCTATAAGAATTTTTCCATTTACTATTTTTAATGATATTATAATGTGGAAGAATATGTCTATTATCATGTGCTTGTCTTAAGAGATATAAGCAATCTATATATTTCGATTTACCATTAGTAATTGTAGCAAAACATCTTTTATATTCTGCAAAGTTATAATCATTTATTTTTTCAATATTTTTTATATCCTCAATCCATTCTTTGTGTCTATGAACTGAAGGTTCACATACCCAATAATTTTTAATTAAATTTATAAACCTTTTTTTAGCAGAATTATTTAAAGCTTGTGGATTTTTGGTATATCTGTCCAGCCAATTGAATTCTCCGTATACTGCATTATTTTTCTTCTTTAGTGAAAAAATTAGCGCTAAACCCTGAGCAGTTCTAAAAGTTTTGTTTTTATCTAAAAAATTTGCACATTTAGATAATGATTTAGGAATTAAAAAATCATCGTCTCCATTATAAGCACAATATTTTTCTCTAACCTTTTTACTAACTGCTTCAATTACTTGAGTTCCGTTTTTTTTTGGAAAATATAAATAATTTATATTAATTTTTTTCCTTAAATAATTTATTTCTTGTAAAATTTTCTTTTTATTTTTTCTATTGCTAGAGTCACCAATATAAATTGGATGTTTGCTTTTAACTGATGCATAATATTTTAGTTGCCTTATTAAAAAATCAGCTCTATTTTTTGTTGGGATTATTATTGCAACCTTATGGACCATTGTATCTTATTTTACAAATTTGATTTGTACCAGTTTATAGTCATTAGTAGAGATTGTTTTAAACTAAACTTGGGATTCCATCCTAAAATTTTTTTCGCTTTATTACAATCAAGCCTTACAGAAAATTTATTAGTAGGTTTTTTAATATCATAATATATTTTAATTTTTTTTCTTGAAATTTTAATAATCTCTTTCACAAGATTACTGACGGATATAAGACTTTTTGAGCCTATATTAAATATCTCAAACTTTTTTCTTTGTTTCAAAATTATTAGATCTATTGCTTTAACTAGGTCATTAATAAACAAAAGATCCCTTTTCTCTTTACCATTACCCCAAACAACAATAGAATTTTTCTTAGTGTCTATAACTTTTTTAATTGTTGCAGCGCACAAATGAGATTTTTCTAAGTCAAAGGTATCATGTGGTCCAAATACATTTGAGTGCCTAATAGCTGTGAACTTTGTATTTGATATTTTTGAATAAAATTCACACATTTTTTCAAAATATACCTTATTCCACGCACCACCAAAATAACTAGGGTAAATCTTTTTACTTGAATTAAAATCTATTTCTTTAAGCGCATTTTTACTAACATGATACATTACCGAACAACTTAAAAAGATAAAATGTTTGGTTTTACATTTGAAGACGGTCTCAAATATTATTGAATTCATTACAGCATTATCAGATATATATTTCACAGGATTTTTTTTAGCGTCTTTAATTCCTCCTGTAATGGCAGCAGCTTGAATTATAATATCTTTACCACGAATTACCTTCATCGCATGTTTTTTCTTTGTTAAATCAGCCTTAACGTATTTTATACCGTCTTCATTTTTTGGTTTATTATTCAAATAGGTACCAAATACTTGAATATTTTTATTCTTGAAATATTGACAAATATTTTTTCCAATAAAGCCAGAAGAACCAAGTATTAGTATTTTTTTCATTTTCACTCTCTAAATTCTCTAGACTCAAACCATTTGATGGTTTTTTCTAAACCATCTTTTAATTTGGTTTTGTTTTTATGACTAAATAATTTATTGTATTTATTATTATTTAAAACCCTATAAGGAACTGCTGATGGTTTTTTTTTATCAAAAATAGGTTTTGTTTTATACTTGTAAATTTTAAGTATTAATTCTACCAGGTTTTTAATTGTAGTTTTGGTTGAACTAGAGAAGTTTATAGGATCTGACACACAGTACTTCTCTAGAACATTTAAAACTGCTATCGATAGATCGTCTACATAGACAAAGTCTCTAACTGTGTTTTTATCTCCCCAAACAACAAATGGATCCTCTTTCTTTGACGCTCTTTTAATAATTCCGGGAATAACGTGGCTTTTATAATCATCAAATCTATCATATGGACCATAAATACTTGCTGTTCTTATTATACCTATTTTCAGGCCTCTTTTTAAATAATAACACTGTGCTAATTTTTCAAGATATCTATATACCCAACCTATTCCCAAATACATTTCGTAAGTTGGCAAATTCAAATCTAACTCTTTTTCTAAAATGGGATGATTGCACTCTTGATAAACACTTGAACTGCTAATCCAAACTACTTTTTTAATATTATTTTGAGCACAGGCCTCAAATAATCCAGAGTGAATTTTTAAATTTGGTAAAATTGATGAGGTTGGATTTTCTCGTACACCTTTTACTCCTGAGGCTTGCACAGCTGAAATTATTACATAATCCATATCTTTGGTTGCCTTTATACAATCTTTAAAGTTATTAAAATCATATTTTTTGTAATATGATTTAAGCTCTTTTGGAGGAGTTCTTTTATAATAAGATGAAACAACATTTGCGCCCAATGATAAAAATAACTTTGTGAGTGAAATTCCTAGAAGTCCTGCTCCACCAGTAATTAAAATTTTTTTATTTTTAACAAAATTCTTTTTCATTTTACTTTTTTATAAAAAAATCTTTTTGAGAATAAATTTTTTTAAATTCTTGTATTACTTCGCTTGTAAAACCACCTAATTTACTACTCGATACATTTTCGATTACATGCTGCTCAATTAACATACCTGGAATAGTTGTAGATATTTCTGGGAAAGATAAACAAAATCTTAATGCCAATTGTGTATTACTTTGATCGTGAAAATTTTTTAGTTCTTTAATAAACATTTTTAATGCTGATGCCCATAAATTTATCTGCTCTGTAGACCATCTATTTCTGTGGTCATCCTTATGAAAGATGGTATCTTTATTATATTTGCCTGTTAAAAAACCAAAACATAATGGTGTTCGTCCTATAATTGCAACATTATT
>MDSW01188477.1_pt1 | contig 23502 bp, 20 predicted proteins | sample 811171 | NCBI WGS metagenome assembly MDSW01 (sample SAMN05326641, study PRJNA326480) | marine metagenome | isolation source: seawater | place: Atlantic Ocean: North West | collected 2012 | reverse complement strand
CCACCACGTTGATAGGCTGGGTGTGTAAGTGCGGTAACGCATTTAGCTGACCAGTACTAATAGCTCAATTGGCTTGATTTATGCACTGAAAAAAATTTTATGAAAAAAAAGATATGCCTTTTTTTAGGATATAGCTCAAAACAAACAAATTTAATAAATTTTTTAAGAAAAAAAAAAATAAGAGTCTCTGAATTTAAAAATAAAAAATTAAATAGCAAAATTGCAAAAAAATACGATTTTATAGTTTCTTTTGGGTATAGGAAAATAATAAATAAAAAAACAATAGACAGTCTAATAAGACCTATATTAAATCTTCATATTGCTTATTTACCTTTTAATAGAGGTGCTTCACCTAATTATTGGTCATTTAAAAATAACACACCCAAAGGTGTTACCATTCATGAAATTGACCAAGGAATAGATACGGGAGATATTGTTCTTAGAAAAAAAATTAATTTTAAAATAAATAATAGAACTACTTTTAAAGAAACATACTGGATTTTGAGAAAAGAAGTCGAAAAACTATTTAAAAAAAATTTTAAAAAAATAGTATCAGGAAAATATATTAAAATTAAACAAGGTCAGAAAAAAAAATTAAATTTAAAAAGAGAACTTCCAAAAATTAAAAGTTGGGATATTTCAATAAAAAAATATTTTAGTTAAAATTTAAATTAAATCTGTTATAAGTTTTATATGAATAAAAAAAAAACGAACTACAAAAAATCATTAAAATTAATTCATCAAATTCAAAATATTAGAAAAAAAAATAATGTAAATTGGATGGATATGTTAAGGCTAGCTTTTAAGCACGATCCTCATGCTGCTGCAAAAATTATGTCAAATATTTACACAGACGATCAAAGAGTAAGTAATTTGGTAAATAAACTTATAAAGTCAACGAAATAAAATTTATATTATTTAAAAAATAAAATTGTACTTATTCGAAAACAATAATGAAAACTTCACAAATCCACACTTATAAAAAAAGTAATAAATTAAGATACCATCAAAAAGTTTTAATTAATATGCTTTTAAAAACACATGGATCAAACTTTAAAGGTGATGTACTGGATATTGGTTGTGCCTCGGGTGCTTTAATTAGAGAGCTAAATAAAAAATTTAAAAAATCTAATTTTACAGGTATTGATACTTCTTTAGACTTAATTAAAATTGCAAAAAAAAAAAATATTTCTAATTGTAAATTTTTAAAAAAGGATTTTATGAATTTAAAAAATAAATTTAAATTTAATATTATTATAGCAGGAGGTGTGTTAGCATTTTATGATAACTTTAGCTTAGCTATAAACAAAATGATCAATCTATTAAAAAATAACGGATATCTTTATATAATTGGCACATTTAATACTGAAAATATAGATACTTTAGTCAAATTTAGAAATAACTATACAAGATCTAATTGGGAAAAGGGATTAAATTCATTTTCTATTAAAACAATATCAAACTATCTAAAAAATAAAAAATTAAAATTTACATTTAAAAAATTCAATATCCCAATTTTTTTGAGAAAGAATAAAAATCCAATTATTAGTTATACAATTAAAACTAAAAAAAATTCAAAAATTTTACTAAATGGCGCAAATATAAGAATGGAACTATATTACTTATTAATAAAAAAATAATATTTAATGATTTAAAATGAATAAAGTATTTTATTGCAAGTCTTGTGTTTATCCATCTACCAAACCACATATAGAATTTAATAAAGATGGAATTTGTTCTGGTTGTCTTGCTTACTCAAATAGGTCAGTAGTAGATTGGAATGAAAGGAAAAAAAAATTTTTAGAAATACTAAAAAAATATAAAAAAATATCGAAAAATTATTACAACTGTATTGTGCCAAGCAGTGGAGGCAAAGACAGTCATTACCAAGTAATTAAAATGTTAGAGTTTGATATGAACCCCTTAGTTGTAAATGTAATACCAGACAAATTAGCAGAAATTGGAAGATATAATATTGAAAATCTTAAAAAATTAGGAGTTGATACCATTGAAGTTTCCCTTAATCCCAACATAAGAAGAAAAATCAATAAATTTGCTTTAGAAACAGTTGGTGATATTTCATGGCCGGAACATAATACAATTTTTACTGTTCCAGTAAGATTTTCAGTAAGTTTAAATATACCTCTTTTAATATGGGGAGAAAGTGCAGAAAACGAAAATGGTGGTCCATTAGAAACAATAGACAGAATTGAGTTAGACAGAAGGTGGTTGGAAGAATTTGGTGGTTTGCTTGGTTTAAGAACAAATGATCTAGAAGATATTTTAAAAATTCCAAAAAATAAACTTATTCAATACACATATCCTTCTGCAACAGAGCTGAAAAGGATAGGCACTATTGGTATTTTTTTAGGTCAATTTTTTCCTTGGGACAGTCATGAGAACGCTGAAATTGCAGCGTCACATGGTTTCAGATATTATAAAAATAATGTTGAAGGAAATATGGTTCCGTACGAAAATCTAGATAATGTTTATATGAGAATTCATGATTATTTTAAGTTTCTAAAATATGGATATGACAGGATTACAGATTGGTGCTGTTGGAATATTAGAAGGGGAAGAATTTCAAGAGAAGAAGCTGTTAAAATAAATCAAGAAAAATCTGGAAAATTTCCATCTGTTTATCTAGGTTATCCTTTAGAAATTGTGTTAAATGAAATTGATTGCTCTAAAGAGGAGTTTAATAATATATGTGATAAGTTTACCAATAAAAGTTTATTTAGATGCAATAATAAAGATCAACTTATTAAAGATGATACCGAGAGTTTAATTTTAAAAAATAAAAATTATGAGTAAATATGAGATTGTAATCGTTGATTACAATACAGGAAATGTAGATTCATTATTAAAGGCTGTAAAAATCTCAAATAAAAGTGCAGTTATATCTAATAATAAAGATGACATACTAAATTCTAAAAAATTGATTTTACCTGGACAAGGAAGTTTTGATTATGGAATGGAACAATTAAATAATCTTAAAATAAAAAAAATAATTTTAGAGAAGGTTTTAAACGACTCTATTCCAATTCTGGGCATATGTTTAGGAATGCAATTATTTGGAAATTATGGTTATGAAAACAATTTGAAGACAGAAGGACTAAATTTAATTAGTGGTGAGATAAAAAAAATTCCCACAGATTTTAAATTGCCACATATAGGGTGGAATGAAGTAAAATTTACAAAAAAAGATAAAGTACTAAATAAAATAAAAAATAATAAAGATTTTTATTTTGTTCACAGTTATTATTTTGATTGTTCTGATGATAATGACATTTTGGGTACAACATATTACGATTTTAAATTTCCATCAATAATCAGAAAAAATAATGTTTATGGTTTTCAATTTCATCCTGAGAAAAGTTTAAATAATGGATTAAATCTTTTAAATAATTTTTTAAATATTTAATGCAAAAAATTAGAATAATACCTACCTTATTATACAGTCATAATCTTGTTAAGGGTAAAAATTTTAAAAGTTGGAGAGTTGTTGGAAATCTTTATCAAATGGTAAAATTATATAATTTGAGAGAAGTTGATGAATTAATATTTTTAGACATTGATGCAACAGACAGAGGTATGCTTCAATTATCATTGATTGATGAATTTGCAGACGAATGTTTTGTACCCTTAACAGTTGGAGGTGGAGTAAAAAAAATGCAGGATATTGAAGATTTACTAAAAGTTGGAGCTGATAAAGTTTGTATAAATACTGCAGCAATAGAAAATTTTAAATTTGTGGAGGAAGCAATAAAAAAATATGGCTCTCAGTGCATTGTAATTTCAATAGACTATAAACTAAATGAAAAAAAACAATTGGAAGTTTTTAAAAACTCAGGAAACAAAAAAACAGGAATTTTATTATATGATTATTTCAAAAAAATTTCAGATTTAGGACCAGGAGAAATAATTTTAACTTCAATTGATCACGAAGGCAAAATGAAAGGTTACGATATAAAAAATATTGCAAAAATGAATTCGATAAGCAGTTCCCAAATCATTGCATCTGGTGGCGCAGGAGAAAGCGCGGATATTTATAAAGCGATTAAAGAAACAGGTGTAAAAGCGATTACAGCCTCAAGTATATATCATTTTACAGAAACTACACCATTAGATGTCAAAAAATATTTAAGGAAAAAAAAATTATCTGTAAGAATTTAATAAAAATATGAAAATATTAAAAAAAAATAGAATAATAAAATTAGTAAATTTTGAAAAAAAATTCATCACAAAAGATTTTATTAATTCATTAAATGACAACTCTATTAACAAATATTTAGATGTAAGAAAAATAAAACAAAACAAAAAAACAGCAATAAAATACTTTGAAGAAAGAAAAAAATTTGGGGATAATTATATTGCAATACTTAATGAAAAAAATACATTAATTGGAACAGTTACACTAAGAAAAGTAAAAAAAAATATTTTTAGTATTGGATTTATGATATCGAAAAAAAAATATTTTGGTACAAAATATAGTAAAAACTCATTTCAAATGGCTTTAGATTTTGCTTTTCAAAATCTTAAAGCAAAAAGAATTTTAGCGAAAACAGAGAAAAAAAATATTTCCTCAAATTTCAATTTGATGAGAAACAACTTTAAATTATACAAAAAAACAGATAAATCTTTTTTCTTTGTTAAACAGCTTAAAAAAATATGAGTGATATAAAAAATAAACTAGATCATATATTTTATGTGGTTTTAAAGATTCCTAAATCAAAAAACAAAAAAAATCTTAACTTTAAAAATGTTAAGAAATGGGACTCTCTAAATCATATAAATTTAATTTTAGCTTTAGAAAGTAAATTTAAAATTAAAATAACACCTGAGCAAAATTTTAAATTAAACTCTTATAATAAAATTTTTATTTTTTTAAAAAAAAATTTATGAATGATATAAATATAGTTCCATATTTTGAAATTTTAGAAAAAATTAATAAAAAAAAAAATATAAAATCAAAATTACACATTTATTCTTTATACAATTTTAATCCTTTAGTTTTAGAAAATTATATTAAATATTTTTTGGAACAACATAAAATCAATGCAAATTTTTCTAAAAACGCATACGATCAAATAGATCAAGAAATATTATCTTCTAAATTTACAAAAAGAATAAGAAATCATAGATTTTTGATAATTGGATCAGATATAAATAAAAAAATTTTTTTCAATTTAAATTTAGTAGATCAATACTTTGAAAACTTAAAAATTAATTTAAAACAAATTTTATCTAAAACAAAAAAATTTAAAAAATTTAATCTAATTTTTTTTAACTCCCCAACACTTTTAACCAGCTATTACACTTCAAAATCAGATTTTATAAAGATACAAAAAAAAATTCAAAATTTTAATTTTTTTTTAGAGAAACAATCAAAAAAAAATAAACACTTAATTTTAGTAGATATAGATAATCTTTCTAAATTAGTTGGGATAAATAATTTTTATGATCAGGAAAATTATTATGTATCAAAAATTCCTTATACAGAATCAGCAAATAACTATATTTCTCAAGAAATTTCTAAAATAATTACTGCAGAATGCAATGATAGAAAAAAATGTTTAATTGTTGATTTGGATAATACTCTTTGGGGAGGTGTTCTTGGAGAAGAAGGAATTGATGGTATAGATCTTGGAAAAACATTTAAAGGAGAGTGTTTTAAAAATTTTCAAAGATATTTAAAAATTTTACAACAAAGAGGTGTTATACTTGCAATTTGTTCAAAAAATAATCTTAAAGATGTTCAAGAATGTTTTAAAAAAAATGATGAAATGATTTTAAAGTTTAATGATTTCTCTTCTTTTCAAATTAATTGGGAAGAAAAATTTAATAATGCGAATAAAATAGCTAGAGAACTAAATATAGGAAAGGATTCAATTGTTTTTTTTGATGACTCACAGTTTGAAAGAGAGCAAATGAAAAAATTTAACCCCGAAATAAAAACTCTTGAAGTACCAAAAAATCCAGAAAATTTTATACAAACAGTAGAAAACAGTTTTTACTTTTACCAAAATAAAGACACTTCAGAAGACAAGAAAAAAAAATATCAATATGAATTGATGAGAAAAGCAAATAATGAAAAAATAGATTCTAAAAATATTGGAGAATTTTTAAAAAACCTTTCAATGAAATTGGAACTATCTCCAATTAAAAATTCTAATTTTGATAGGTCTGTACAACTTACAAGCAAGACCAATCAGTTTAATTTAACAACAAAAAGGTTTTCAAGTTTACAGCTGAAAAATTATATTAAATCCAAAAATCAACTTTCATTGGTTGCTAGATTAAAAGATAAATTTGGAGATCATGGCATTACAGCTTTAGTAATGACAAGAAAAAAAAGTAATAATTTATGGACAATTGACAACTTTCTTCTTTCATGCAGAATTTTTGGAAGAGGAGTAGAAAATGTATTTTTATATGAGTTATTAAAAAAATTAAAATTAAAAAACATTAAAAACATTGAAGGAAAATTTGTTAAATCTCAAAAAAACTCAATGTGTAAAAAGTTTTACTTAAATAACGGATTTATAAAAAAAAATGGAGTTTATTTATATAATCTAAAAAATTTACCAAAGTTTAAAAATAATTTTATAAGTGTAAAATATATAAAATAATTTTTTACAAATTTAGTAATAATATTATGTACTTTAAAATAAGTTATAAAGAGGGAAAAAACTTTGCTAATATAAGCGGTGATAATAATCCAATTCATTTAAAAGACAAAGAAGGTTATAATTCTATTTTTGGAGAAAAGATATGCCACGGATGCTTGGTACTAATTAAATTTCTTAAAATAATTAATATTGAACAAGTTATTAATAAAAAAAATCAATATTCATTTAAGATAATTTTTTACAAACATTTTTCTTACAATAAAAGAATAGAAGTATTAAAAAAAAAAAACATTTATATCTTTTATCAGTCAAATCAAATTATTGCTGAATTTATAATTTATTTTTTTGATAAAAGTTTTAATCAAAATTTTCTAAAAAAAAAAATAATTAAACTAAAATATAAAAAAATCAAAAAACAAAAAAAAATTGATGAGTTATCTTTGATTTTAAGAAATCTAAGTAAATACGTTGGCACAATTTATCCAGGAAAAAAATCAATAATAAGAGAAATTAATATTAATTTTAATAACGATATTAATTTTCAAGATAATAAAATAGTTATTTTTTCAAAAAAAAAAGATAAAAGATTCCCGATAATAAATAATTTATTAAAATTTAAAAAATATAAAGTTCAATTTCAAACTTTATTTAGACCTACCTTTCAAGATAAAAAAACTAAAATTAATAAAATTTTAAAAAATAAAATAAATCAAATTAAGGAAAATATTTTAATAATAGGAGCGAGTTCGGGAATAGGTAAAGAATTATTAAATATATTTAAATCAAATATTAAAATAAAAATATTTGCAAGTTATAATAAAAATTTAATTAAAATAAAAAAAAAAAATATATCAATATTTAAATTTGATATAGAAAAACCATCTAAAAAAATTACTAAAATATTAAATACTTTTAGTACTTTAAAAGTATATTATCTTGCAACTCCAAAAATTAGAACTGATGTAAGTGGTTATGAAATTTACAATTTATATAAAAAATATTACATTGATTATCCTTTAAAAATAATTAAATCTTTTAAAAAAAAAAATATGCAATTTTTTTATCCATCTACAGTTTATATAAATAAAATTAATTCAACTTATACTAAAACAAAAAAAGAAGCTGAGAGAAGACTCAAAAAAATCAAAGATAAAAATATTAAAATTAACATTTTAAGAATAGAGGAAGTGAATACAAAACAAAACTTATCTTTGTTTAGTAGAAAATTACCTTCTTTTATTGAATTGTTAAATAAAAATCGAGTTTACCAAAAAAACATTTTTTTTAATAAATCGTATTAATTTAAATATTTTAAATTTATAGGCTCATGTAAATTAAATTTTTTTTTGGTCTTTTTTCCTAATAGTTTTGTGTACAATTCAGGTTTAGTTTTATTTTCTGGTCTACGAATTATAAGATTCTCTTTTTTTATAACTTGATTCTTATTTAGTTTTTTAATCACATAAATACCTTTTCTAAAAAATTTACGACCACTTTTTTCTTGATTTGAAGGATCAATTTTAACATTACCAGGCATTAAATTTATTGTTTTTGCATAATCACAAATAATTTTAAGATCTTTTGGATCTGCAGATAAAGAATGATCTAATCCTTTTTTATTTTTATTTAATGTAAAATGTTTTTCGATTACTTTAGCACCTAAACTTAATGCAAAAAGTGATGCTTCAAAATTTTTACAATGATCAGAATATCCAATTACATATTCATTAAATTTTTTTTTTAGTGCTAAAATTCTTTTTAAATTAGCTTTGCTATAATCACATGGATACATAGAAACACAATGTAATAATGCAAGATTTTTAGAGTTGATTGTTTTTATTGCCCTATGTATTTCTTTTTCATTTGACATACCTGTAGATAAAATTACTGGTTTTTTTAATTTATAAATTTCGGATAGCAATGGAATGTCAGTTATATCCGAAGATGCTATTTTAATTGCATTTAAATTTAGTTTTTTAACAAGATTTAAACTTTCAAAATCAAAGGCAGTACATATAAAATCTATTTTTAATTTTTTTGAAAAGTAACTTAATTTTTTTAATGAGCGATAATCTAGACAAACTCTTTTCCAGATACTTGAAAGATTTTCTTTCTTTATAGATTTTTTTTGAAATCTAGTTTTTTTTGATTTTTCTACCGCTATAGTATTTGGTTTAAAAACTTGGAACTTTACCGCATCAGCTCCAGCTTTTTTTGCCTCAAATATTAGTTTTTTTGCTAAAGAGTAACTTCCTTCATGATTAATTCCAATCTCTGCAATAATATAAGGTTTATTCAATTTTTTAAATTTCATTAATTTGCCATTTTATTTAGTATTCACTATTTTTAAGTCTATATTCATTACTTTTAATATATTTTTCAAGAGATGATATTAATTTTTCATGTTTTTTTTTACTAAAATTTTTTAACCAATATTCATACATTTTATAAGTCCATTGACCCCAGTATCCAATTTTCTTTATCATTTTATTATGCGTATTCATTATCCAGTTTTTATCGTAATATATATTTTTCATAAAATAATATTCATACATCTCATTTTTATTTATTTTTAGTTTCTTTTTATATTTATTAAAATTTATTATGATTTTTTCTAATTCTTTTTTATTTTTAGGATGAATATTAAAATTATAATTTATATGTGGGTTATTTAATGAAGCATTAATTATAGGAATTCCAAAAAATGGTATTTCCGAACCAATAGTACCATTGACAGTTAAAATACCATCTATTTTGTTTGAAATAATTTCAGGAAATGTTGTTTTGGCTGGTATAATATTAAATTTTGGATAGTCCTTTACAAAATTTTTTACAACATATCTTTCATGAGGTTGATACAGGTCAAATTTACCACCATAAGGTATATGAGTTTTGATGTACCAATCGTAATCAGTTTTTTTAGAAATCTCTCCTAAGAATAAAAGCCACTGATAAAAATCTGGAAAAAAACTGTTACCAAGAGTATGTGGTGCATCTACAAAATCATGAGTTGCCACAACTAACTTAATTTTATTTGATCTTTTAATAATTTTTTTTGAACTATTGTTATTTTTTTTAAAAGGGGATTTTGTAGCATAATGATAATCAGGGCTAAATTTTCCGCTTAATCTATCCAAAAATCTTTTTTTTGCAATTTGCAACCCTTTATTTTGTTTTTTAGGTGTTATTTTTTTGAAAGTTTTTCTATAATTGTGAAATTCGCAATACTGAAGAGGAAGTTTTCTATTTAATTTTGTAAGATTTTCAGAATTTATAACAAAAGCATCTATATCTTTATAAACAGCTATTCTTAATGGGACTCCTACACTATAAACACAATGTGAACCCATTACAGCTTTTATTTTTTTTTTTTTTAAAAAAATCAATCCATATAATCGAATATAAAATAAACTCGTAACTAAAGGATAAAAATTTTTCATCATCTAAAAATATTGTTGGTTTAATATCATTTTTTTTTTTTAAATAACTGTCATACAGTAAGTCACCAAGTAAAATACCATCTATTTTAAAATTTAGAATTTTTTCACGAGTATTATTTGCTTTTAAAAATTTTTTATAAATTTTATTTGCTTTTAATATATGAGTTTTTTTTGGTTCAGGAAAATGAAATTTTTTTATCCCAAGTGAATTATAGATACCAAAATTTTTGATATTAAATGTTCTACCCAAGAAAAATTTGAGTTTTTGAATAAAATTCCTTTTTAAGCTATATGTTACAACAGGGTGACTAAAATAACTCTCAACTTTAGAATTATATTTTTTTTTTTAAACAATAAATAAGATATGAAAATCCAATTTGTTCAAAACAAAAATGATTAAATTCTACTAAAATTAACGAATTATTATCTTCGTTCTTTAACTTATATTTATTAAAGGTTTTAATGTTGTGAGCTTCAAACTTTTTAGAGTAAATTATGGTTAGAGCTAATTTTTTTATTTCATTTAAGATTTTAATCATAACTTTTTCAAATATTGAAAATAGAATTATTTAGTATATTTTCAATAGTAAATTCAAATAAAATACTGTATGTCTATGTTTTCTAATTATAAAAACATTAATTATAAGTGAAAAAAAATTTTAAATTTAATTTAAATAAAATAATTAACTACTCAGAGCAGTCAATTGATAAAGATGATGTTAAAAGTGTAGTAAAAGTTTTATTAAGCAAAACCATATCTCAGGGCCCCCCAACAGTTGAATTCGAGAACAAACTTAAAAACTTTTTTGGAGCCAAATATTGTAATTGCGTTTCAAGTGGAACAGCGGCACTACATTTAATTGGTAAAGCATTAGGATGGAAAAAAGGTGACAAAATCATAACAACTCCAAATACATTTGTTGCTACCGCAAATTCTATTTGTTACTCAGGCGCCTATCCTTTATTTGTTGATATTGATGAAAAGTCTTACAATTTAGATCTTAATAAATTAGAAAATAAGATTAAAATTTTTAACAAATATAAAAAAAATATAAAAGCAATTATAGCTGTAGATTTTGCAGGCAACCCGTGTGATTGGCCCAATTTAAGGTATTTGGGAAATAGATATGATTTAACGTTGATCAATGACAATTGTCATGCATTGGGAGCAAAAATTAACAATGACTCCAAGTATGCAATAAAATATGCAGATATTGTATCTCAAAGTTTTCAATCATTAAAAAATATCACAACTGGCGAAGGTGGAGCAGTGATTACAAATAATCATAATATAATTAAAAAAATTAATATTTTTAGAAATCATGGATTTGTAAAAAGTTTAAAATATAAAGATAGATGGAGCAGAGAAATTAAAGAAATAGGATATAACTTCAGGATAACCGATTTTCAATCTGCACTAGGGATAAGTCAACTTAAAAAAATAAATAAATTTATCTCAAAAAGAAGAGCAATCGCAAAGGTTTATGACAATTTTTTTAAACAGATCGAGAATATAACTGTTCCATATTTTAAAAAAAATTATTTTCATTCTTACCACTTATACCCATTACAAATCAATTTTAAAAAATCAAAAATAAACAAATCAGAAATGTTAAGTTTTTTTTTAAAAAATAATTTTAATTTGCAGATTCATTATAAACCGATTCATTTCTATAAATTCTATCAGAAAAAATTCTCTTACAAATTAGGAGATTTTCCTAATGCAGAAAAATTTTATAAAAATGAAATATCTTTACCTATACATCCCAATTTAAATTCTTTTAAGCAAAAATATTTTATTAAGTTGTTCAAGAATTTTATAAAATATTAAAAAAATCAAAGATGAATTATTTTTGAAAGCTTACTATCTTTATATACACCTCTCGTATCAATAATTTTTTTTGATTCTTTAATTATTTTTTTATAATCAAAATTTGAATGATCGGTACATATTATAGAAAAATCATAACTACCATAGTTTTTTACCTTTTTACTATAAAAGACTTTATTGTTTAGGGTAAAATTACTTATGTAAGGATCATAATAATCTAAATTTATATTTTTAATTTGTAATAATTTTTTAAAAATCTTAATTGATGGAGACTCTCTAATATCATTTATATCTGCTTTATAAGCAACTCCAAGTATTAAACATTTTCTTTTATTTTTTATTAAACTTATAATTTTTTGAATAGTCCAATTTGTAATTTGAATATTCATTTTTGCGCCTAGGTCAATAAATTTTGTTTTGTGCTTATGTTTATTTGCTACCCACTTCATAAATATTGGATCGATTGGTATACAATGCCCTCCAACACCAGGGCCTGGTGAGAATTTTTTAAAACCGAATGGTTTTGATCCAGCTGCTTCAACAACATCATGAATGTTGATTTTCATTTTGTTTGTTAAAATTTTCATTTCATTTACCAATCCTATATTTACAGCCCTGTAAATATTTTCAAATATTTTGGAAGTTTCAGCAATTATAATTGATTTACATAAATAGATATTTTTAAAAATTGATGAATATAAATTTAATATTTTTTTTTCGCATTCTTTGGTATGACCAGATACTAATTTAGTAATATTACGATACTCTAATTTTTTAAACAAACTAGGGCTTCCAGGATCTATTCTTTCTGGCGAATAAGTTAAAAAATAATTTTTACCTAATTTAAATTTCTTTTTTAGTTTTTTTAAAAAAATTTCTTCGGTTGCCCCAGGATAAACACTGCTTTCCAAAATTATTGTTTGGTTTTTTTTTAGGTATGGATATATTTTATTAAATGCTCTTTTTATGTACGACATATCGGGGTATTTTTTTTTTAAAGGAGTGGGTAGACAAAAAATTAAAAAACTACATTTTGAAATTTGTTCTAAATTTTCATTAAAAAGAAATAGATTTTTTTCTTTTATTGAAACAATTTCTTTGTCAGAGATATCAGAAATATAGGATTTTTTATTTTTTAGCATTTCAATTTTTTTCTTACTTATGTCAAATCCTAAAACTTTATATTTTTTACTAACCAGCATCATTAGTGGCAAACCAACATAACCCAATCCAATAATTCCAATAATTTTACTATTATTTAATTTCATCTTAATTTATTCTTTGAAATCCACTTTGACAAACTGGCCCTTCTAAATGTTTGTTTATAGATAGAGAATTATTTTCAAATTTAGAAATTTTACTAAATATTTCGTCAAGTATATTAAAATAATTTTCTAATGATTTATCGTCATGTTTTATAGAAACAAAAAGTGCATTTGATGCCAGATATTTTTTTTTTAACATTTCTTGAGTAATAAAAGTTTTATATTTTAACCAATCATTTGATTTTATTGTAAATGATGATAGCGCAGGGATTCCTTGTACTTGAATATCCAATTTATTTCTTTTTGCTATTTCAGCCCATTTTTTTTGAATAATAAGACCTTTTTTTGTTATTATTTTCCAAGACTTAATTTTTTCCATTTGCTCTAATGTTTCTAATGCTGCTACGGAACCAGTTCTTTCAGTCCAAAAAGTGCTACTCATAAAAGAATCTTGTGCTTGCTCCATAATATCTCTTTTTCCAATAATAGCTGAAATACTATATCCATTTCCCATAGCCTTTCCAAACCAAGCCATATCCGGATTTACACCGTAAAGTTTATGTAAGCCTCCAAATGTTTCTCTAAAACCTGAGGTACATTCGTCAAAAATTAAAATTATTTTTTTTTTATCACATAAATTTCTAATTTTTTTCAAAAATCCATTTTTTGGTTTGTAATTTCTTGATACTTCCATTTTGATTGTTCCAATGTCATATTTATCAACAATTTTTTCTAATTCATCAAATTTATTATATGTAAACGGGAAGGCAGTATTTTTTAAATTTTTAGGAACTCCTTTTGCCTCAAGACCTCCCATTAAATGACTTTGTAAATTATTTTTATTATTTATATTTGCCGATAAATACCAATCATGCCATCCGTGATATCCACAAAATGCTATTTTATCTTTTCCAGATGCTACTCTAGCGATTCTTACAGCAACTGCAGCAGCCTCGCCGCCTGTTTTTGCTAATTTTGACATATCTGCCCAAGGGTGCAATTCTAAAAGTTTTTCACAGAGCTTAACTTCTTCATAAGAATTTAATGTACTTCCGTTACCCTTCCTAATAGCATTTACAACTGCTTGATCAACTTTATCATTTGCATATCCTAGAATATTACAGCCAACTCCCATCAATGATAGATCTTTATATTTTTTTCCATCTAAATCCCAAACATTAATACCTTTAGCTTTTTTGAAATAAGCTGGCCAATTGTTTGGATGAAACAATTCAGGTCTTTTTGATAAAAACATATTTCCCCCAGGAATTATTTTTTTTGCTCTTTTCCAAAGTTTTTTAGTAATTGTCATTTTTGATCCTTCATTTCTCTGTAAGTGAGAATTTAGTTGGTATTTTTTATTTTTATTCAATAGTAATACTATTTTTTTCCAACCAAAGTAAATATTTGGTTTAAAATAATTAAAAATTTTTTTTAAAGTTTCATAATCTTCCTGTTCATCAAGGGTCAATCTTACCTTAGAATAATTATCTGTATTTGACACGTTGTATTTTTTATTCCTTACGCTATTTATTATAAATGGTGTTACATGTTCTTTATCATACATTTTTTTTGCATTTTTATATGCATATTTTAAGGTTTTAAAATTAAAAATTTCTATATCTAAACCATCTGGATAAGTGACTGGATCTAAATTACTTAAATAATCCACTTTTTTTTTTTCATACAATTTTAAAAAATTATCTATTAGTTTTGGATCAGCTAATATTCCATCTGCAGTAATTCTAACTATATTATCTGCTTTAAATTTTAAAGCTGTTTTATAGTATCTACTTAAAACATTTTTATCGCTTCCAATAAAATATTTAATTTTTTTTTTTTTTAAAAATTTTATTAGATGTGTGCTTTTTTTAGTAGTCGCTATAATAATATCTTTTAATTTTTTTGATTTTTTAAGTCTTCTATATAAAATTTCTATTACTGGCAGTCCGTTAATTTTTAAAAGAACTTTACCCGGAAGCCTAACAGAGGTTGTTCTTGCTTGAATTATTGCAATATTTTTATTTACCATTTTGATGGATTAATTAAATTTATTTCCTTACTAGCGTCAATTGAATTTATTTTTGTTTTAATAAAACCAGCGGATTTGATTAGCAATTTAAACTGTCTAGAATTATCTACGCCAACAATTACTTTATCAATATATTTATTCGACAAAGCATATCTTAGACAAATTTTAAATTTTGGCATTTTCAATTTATTTTGAAGTTTATGCCAATTAACAAAATATCTTTGAAATTTTGAAAATTTTTTTGGTATTTCATTTTTTTTTAAAAGAAGAAGTCCTTGCAAAAATGTTGTTCTAGTGTGAATTTCTATATTTTGTTTTTTAAGATCTTTTAAAATATTAGATTTAAGCATTCTTTGGTCAAAAATATTAAATGGGATTAGAACCAAGTCAATTTTAAATTTTGATATTATTTTCTTTAATTCTTCGGGTGTATAAATTGAAACACCTATTTTTTTTATTAACCCATCTTTTTTAGCTTTAACTAATCCATTATATATTTGATATCCTTTTTTATCTAATAAATAATTAGTATTATGAATATGCATACCATAAATTTTTTTTGTATTTAATTTTTTCAATGATTTTTTTATACTTCTCAAAACCCATTCAGCTCTATTAGAAGAAGGTTTAGAAACTGGTAATTTTGAAACAAGTTTAAATTTTGAAAAATCTATTCTTCCCAGTCTATATTCAGAATTTCCATAAACATTAGCTGTATCAACAAGTTTGATATTATTATTCTTTGCTAATTTTTTAATTCTTTTAATTTCTAAACTTTTTAATTTACCTTCTTTGTTGGCAATTCCATATTTTAAACCAAATTGAAGTGTACCTATTCCAAGCTTGCTTATAAATGCTTTATTATTTAAGAGTTCTTTTTTTTCAACCAAACCGATTAAACCATCCAACAAATTAATATTTGGAAAATAATTTGTATCCTGACATATTTTTTTTATACTTGGTATTCTTTTGTTTATTTCTCTATCAATTTTTCTATCACTTTGATCATAGGATATCTTATTAACTTTAATCTTACTTTTAAATATTGATGCTACTAATTTTGCAAGATTATGAATGCTTATAGGTTCTTGATTATTTCCAATGTTATAAATTGTATTTTTTTTACCATTTTCTATAACTTCAATTACTCCTTCAGTAGCATCATCCACATGACAAAATGATCTAGTCTGATTACCTCTACCATAAACTTTTAAATTTTTATTTTTTGAAGCAAGCTCAATATATTTTGAAATAACAAAATTATTCTTTTGACCTGGTCCATAAACATTAAAAAATCGAATAATGTTATAATTAATATTAAATTTTTGATTATAGCCTTTTACAAAATTTTCGGCCGCAATTTTACTGATAGCATAAACAGATTTATTTTGAGAAGGAAAATTTTCAAAAATTGGAAAATGTTTTTGATCACCGTATATTTCAGATGAAGAAGAAAATAAAAAATATTTTACTTTATTTTTTTTTGCAGCTTCTAGTACTTTTCTTGTACCTAAAATATTAGAATCTAAACATTGGACTAAATTATCATCGGTATTTTTAACACCCAATGATGCCGCAAGATGAATAATGGCATCACAATTTTTTGCAGCGGAGTTTAAAATTTTAGTATTAAATATATCACTTTTGAAAAACTTGTAATTTTTGTTTTTAATTAAGAGATTATTTTTTAAATCTATACAGTTAATTTTATATCCCTTTAATAGAAGCTTATTTATTAAATTAGAACCTATAAAACCAGATCCTCCAGTAACAAGAACTTTTTTCATATATAATTTTAATTATATTTTTGGAAAAAGGATTGAATAGTATAATTTTTAAACTAAATAAAGCTTTATTTTTTAATTAAAGGTTCTAAAATTAGTAAACTTTATAATAAAATTGCTTGTTAAAGTTCTATAATATGTTTTCACTAGTAAAAGATATTTTAAATCCTATTAATTGGATTAAATTAATATTAAACCCAAAAAAAATAAAAGTTGTGAGTGACAGAATATTTTATTACCCAGGGTTAAATTTTAAAAATATAAAACCATCAGTTTTACGTGAAAAGTATAAAAATTTTTTAATCTATTTTTTAAACTATGTTGGTAAAAAAAATAACAGATTGAATTATTTTTTTTATAGTAATGAAAATGATGAAAATCACAAAAAAGTGGAATTGGAAGAAATTACTTTTTCTTTAGATAAAAATAAAATAATTTCTAATTATGCATTTGAAGCTTTGAAAAATCACGGAATAATTATATTTGAGAATATTTTGGGTGATAACGAAAGAGAAAAAATAATAGAAACTTTTAATAAAATTAATAGTGATGATAAAGATTTTTTGAAAAAAAATAAAGTTTTAAAATTAAATAAATATGAAAAATCTGAAGATGTCCTGGTAAAACTTTTATATTCTGAATTAGATTATTATCCAGAAATAATAAATTTTAGCAATCAAGTTACAGAAAATATATTTGGAAAAATTATAGAACCTATGGGACAATTTTTAATTCATAAATCAATCAAAATACCAGAAACAATATTTCCTGGAGACAACAACTTACATGTAGATAGATTTTTGCCAAATTTAAAATTAGCTTATTTCCCATTTGATGTAGAAAATAATTATGCGCCGTTTACTTACGCAATCGGATCTCACAAGATAAACAATAGATATAAAAAATTTTTTATAAATAATAAAAATTATATATTTGATGAAAGAAATGAGAATTCCAAAACTTTTTTTAAACAAATTATAAGAGCAAATACAAAAAAAAATTCAATTATCATAACTCTTACAAATGGGTTTCATGGTCGTGCACCATTTACAATTAAAAGTGAGAGAAGATCACTATTTCTTACTTATCCAAAATTCAATTTACTTACTCTTTTTAGTTTTCGCTCTTTAAACAAAAAAAAACATTTATTCAGAAGTATGAAATAAAAAAATATATGACAATATATATATTTATAAATACAATAAGTTTAATTATTAAGGTTTAAATAAAATGAAAAAATTAAATGATTTAAATATTAAAATATTTGCTGACGGCGCTGATTTAAAATCCATAAAAAATTTGAGCAAGTACGATTACATAAAAGGTTTTACTACTAACCCTTCTTTAATGAAAAAAGCAGGAATTAAAGATTATAAAGAATTTGCTTTAGAACTTTTAAAAGAAATAAAAAATAAACCTATTTCTTTCGAAGTTTTTTCTGATGAAATTGAAGAAATGGAAAAACAGGCAGAAGAGATTTCATCATGGGGAAGCAACGTAAATGTTAAAATACCAATAACAAACACTAGAAAAGATAGCACTGTAGAAATAATAGAGAAACTTTCAAAAAAGAAAATTATTTGCAATATAACAGCAATTTTTACTTTAAAACAAGTTAAGGAGATAATTGATGTTTTAGATATGTCAACGCCTGCAATACTTTCTATTTTTGCGGGCAGAATCGCAGATACTGGAGTCGATCCAACCAAAATTATGAAAAATTCAATTGAATTATCAAAATTAAAACCAAAATCAGAAATTTTATGGGCAAGTACACGAGAGACATTAAACATATATCAAGCAGAGGAGATAGGATGTCACATAATAACTGTCCCTTATGAAATATTAAAAAAAACAAATTATATTGGTGAAGATTTAGAAGAATTTTCTCTAAAAACAGTTAAAGGATTCTATACTGATGCACAAACAGCAGGATATAAAATTAATTTTAAAAAGTGAAAAATCAAGATTTTTTTATTAAAAAATATTTTTAATATGTACATTAAGAAAAAATTTAATCAATTAAATGACTTAACAAAATTCATTTTTTTAAAAAATGAAAAAAAAAATATTACTTGGGTTTTAGTTTATATGTTTTGTGGTATGATTGTTGAACTATTTGGAGTAGGTTTAATTCTTCCATCTATAAAAATTTTTACTGATCAAAATTTTTTAAAATCAGCTTATAATATATTAGGAATTTCAGAATTAAAAAAAGAAATATTTCTGATTTATGTTGTTTTATTTTTCTTAGTTTTTTTTGGATTTAAAAATTTCTTTTTAAGAGAAGTATTAAAGAAACAATCATTATTTCTTACAGGATATGAGGCAAGTCTTCAGTTAAGGTTGTTTAAAGGATATGTTCAAAAATCAATAATTTATTTTAAAAAACAAAATTCATCAGAACTAGTAAATAATATTGTTAATATATCTTCTTTCTTTAGCTCAGTATATTTAAATGCAATACTAAGCTGTACTTTAGAACTTTTTATGTGTTTTGGAATTTTACTATTGCTTTTATATTTTAGTTGGTTGCCAACTTTGATTATCTTTTTTTTGTTTGGTGGAGTTACTTTTATCTTATTTATGTTAAATAAAAAAATATTAGTTGAAATTGGAGAAGTGAGAAACAAACTTTCAGCTATTCAACTACAAGATGTTCAAGATGGTATTGGTGGAATAAAAGAAATTAAATTACTGGGAAGAGAATCATATTTTTTGAATAAATTTCAAAAAAACACTGAAAAACTAGCTAACATAAATTACAGAAATTATGTTATTGCGGGCACCCCAAGACTGCTAATTGAATTTTTTGCAGTATTAAGCATATCAATAATTATTTTTGTACTTCTTTTTTCGGGAAGAACAATAGTAGAAATGTTACCAATATTAGGTTTGTTTTTTGCAGCAGCTTATAAAGTAGTTCCTTCTATGAATAAAATTTTACTTATGATAAATAGAATCAAATTTTCAGCAGATACAGCGAGAAGAATAATTCCTATACTCAGAGAAACCCATAATTACGAGAAAGAAAAAAAAATATTTAAATCAACTAACAAAATTAATTTTTTAAACCAAATAAATGTTAAAAATATTTCATACAAGTATCCTGATAGAAAAAATCAAGTATTAAAAAATACAAATCTAATTATAAAAAAAAATTCATTTATAGGAATAAGTGGAGAAAGTGGAGCTGGAAAATCCACACTACTAGATATTATTATGGGAATATTGGAGCCAACTGAAGGTGAAATTTTGGTTGATGATGTCTCACTTAAAAATTCAGTTGAAGATTGGCAAAGATCAATCGGATATGTATCACAAAATATATTTTTGATCCCAGACACAATAAGAAGAAATATAGCATTTGGTTTACTTGAAAACGAAATTAATGAGGAGCTAGTTCAACAAGTTGTTAAGAAAAGTGCATTAAAGAATTTTATCGAAAATTTAGATGAAAATATAAATACCCAAGTAGGTGAAGGGGGCGCTATGATTTCAGGAGGTCAAAAACAAAGAATTGGTATTGCAAGGGCACTTTACAATAATCCTAAGTTGCTAATTTTGGATGAAGCGACTAGTGCTTTAGATCTAAATTCAGAAAAAGAAATTTTAAAAGAAATTCAATTACTAAAAAAGGATACAACTTTAATATTTATATCACACCGGGAGTCTGCAATTAATTATTGTGATGAAAAATATGAATTAAAAGGTGGGAATTTACAGAAAACTTCAAACTAAACTATATGCAACCAATAATAATTAAAAATTACAAAAATGTATTATTTAAATAGAGTATTAAAGAAAATTAATAGAAAAAAATTCATTAAAAAATCAAAAAAAACATCAGGAATTCTTAGAGAGGCCATAGGAAATAAAAGTATAGGAATTGTAGATATTGGTGCAGGCCATAGATACCTTCCAATACTTTTGAATTTTGATGGTTTTTCAAAAATTGCAATGGTTGATCCTAATGACAATATAAATTGGTCGTACAGAAATTTTAAAAAATTATTAAATTACCCTAAAAATGTAAAAAAATATCAATTTGGAATTAGCAATAATACTAAAAAAACTAAATATTATAAAACTAAAACCAGTACAGGCTCAACTTTTGTTAATGTTTATCAGAAATCAAAAAAAAAAAAACGACCACTAGACGAAAGTTATTTTGGAAAAAAAAATGAAATTGATGCTCAATTATACTCATTTAATGATTTTGTAAAACTTTATTTTAAACATAAAGTTGATGTAGTAAAAATTGATGTAGAGGGTCTTGAATTAAATATAATTAAATCAATTATGAAAAAACATAATCCATTTTTAATTGAGGTCGAAACTAATGTGAATCATGAAATTTACAATAATACGTTTAATTCAATAAATAATATTTTAGTAAAAAAAAACTATCAAATTCTAACAGCTTTTCCTGTTTATAAAAATATTAATAATTCAACAAATGAAAAACCATTTGTTTATGGCGACTATAACAACCCAATTTTTAGATCACCTTTAGAACAAATAGAATGTATTTATGTAAAGAAATCAAACAATAATTTTTTAGAAAAAATTGTAATTTTAATTGGATATGGATTTATATTTGAGGCTAAACTTTATTTAGAAAGTTTTAAATCAAAATTATCAAAAAAAAAAATTTTATTATTAAAAAAATTTATAGAAAAATTAAATATATAAAAAATTAAAACAATGTCTTTAATTTTTTTTTAGAAAATATCATGTTACTGTAAATTTTATTTTCTATAAGAGATTTTATTTCTATTTTTCTAAGTTCAGTTTTATTATTTTTAAATCTAAAAAATAGTATCTTAAATATGTTTTTAATTAGTTTAATAATATTGCTTACAACATATCTATCTTCATAATTAAAGTAGTAAGCAAACAAATATTTATTTTTAAGAAAAAAATTAATTAACTGCTTTCTAGCAAAAATACTTTTTTCTCTAAACTCAATAAAAATAAGAGGAGAATTTTTTTTAATCAATTTTTCCATACCAATTAAAGCTTTATATTCACCACCTTCAATATCAAGTTTAATTAAATTAACATTATTATTAGCTTTAAGTATATTATCTAGTTTGTTAATTTTTGATTTTAAATGACCTTTTTTTTTTAAAGCTCTTCCACCAATAATATAAGTGCTATTTTTTTTGAAAAACAAATGACCCTTTTGATTCGATACTCCTAAATTGTAAAGTTTAATTTTATTATAATTAGCGCAATTAAAGCTTAAGATTTTAAATGTTTTTGGATGAGCTTCGAAAGCATAAACTTTTTTACAAAATTTACTAAAAAAAATTGAATGGTTTCCAATATTTGCTCCTATATCTAATATAGTGCCATTTTTTTTAATATTTTTTACCGCAAGTAAAATTTCATTTTTTTCATAAATTCCATCGCTAACTATTTCATTCGATAGAGAATCATTAAAAAAAATTGCGAATTCAGATTTGTGAATTTTTTTAAAGGGTCTACGTTTTCTATTATAATTTACCCTTACAAAGTACTTTAATATAATATCAATAATATTATTTATACGAATTGAAATCATGTTTATTATTCTAAAAGATTTATATAAATATATACTTTAAGTCTATGAAAATTACTTTTAACAACACAATTTTTTACCAACAAAAAAGAGGTGGGATTTCCAGGTACATAATATGTCTAGCAAATGAATTTATAAAACTTAATCAAAATATAAATATTATAGCTCCAATACATAAAAATCAGTTTTTAAAACAATTCTCAAAGAAATATTACAGCGGAATTTACATATCAAATTTTCCTTTAATAAGTGTAATAGATAAATTAAGCAATTTTATAGTAAATAGGCAATTAAAAAAAAATAATCCTCAAATTATTCATGACACTTATTATTCAAAAGATATTTGCAAACCAAATATTTCAAAAAAAATTATTACAGTTCATGATTTAATACATGAGAAATATGAAAAATTATACAAAAACTCTAAAGAGTTAATTGATTTAAAAAGAAAGGCTTTTATAGACTGTGACCATTTTATTTGTGTATCAGAAAATACAAAAAAAGATTTGTTAAATTTTTATAATATTGATGAAAGAAAAGTAAGCGTCATTTACCATGGCTCTGAACATTTAAAAAATTTAAATTTTGAAAGTGAAAAGCCCTTTGATTTTCCATATTTGTTATATGTTGGAAACAGATCTAAATATAAAAATTTTGATAAATTTTTAGAAATATACTCTAGTTCAAATAAAATAAATAAGAATTTTAATTTGATTTGTTTTGGAGGCAATAAAGCGAACTCTAAGGAAATAGACCAAGTAAAAAAACTTAATATTGAAAAAAATATCATTTTTATAAATGGATCTGACTATTATCTAAAAAATATTTATTTAAATGCTAGAGCATTCATATTTCCTTCAGCATATGAGGGGTTTGGCTTACCATTGATTGAAAGTATGAGTTTAAACTGTCCAGTTTTTTGTAGTAATAAAAGTTCATTCCCAGAAATTTG